>Ga0123354_10017973_pt1 | contig 11080 bp, 6 predicted proteins | sample TergutLab28metaG_2_FD_97872 | JGI IMG/M metagenome (GOLD analysis project Ga0123354, IMG submission 97872) | Labiotermes labralis P4 segment gut microbial communities from Petit-Saut dam, French Guiana - Lab288 P4 | ecosystem: Host-associated > Arthropoda: Insects > Digestive system > Gut ... | reverse complement strand
TTATTGGCAGATATGTCACTACAACTTAACCTTATACAACGTTATTGGCAGATATGCCACTACAACTTAACCTTATACAACGTTGTTGGCAGATATGCCACTACAACTTGGCTTTATACAACGTTATTGGCAGATATGTCACTACAACTTAACCTTATACAACGTTGTTGCCAGATATGTCACTACAACTTGGCCTATACCATCCAGTTTATACGTATTGCCATGCTGCATGCTGTTTGCGTTTCATCGTTGCCAACCACTTTTCAGAACTTTGTGGTAAGGTAAGAGCAGCTGCTGCAGCTACAGTTGCAAATGTGTCGACCTGCCTCGTATGCAAGCATGATATACTCGTATACCGGGCTAATTACTTTTCCTTCAGTGAATATCTGTAAACGGTTGACCGTGTGACACAGAAACGTCATCATATATCCTGCCACATAAAGTTAATTATCATTCTAGTGCCTCGTATTGCTTGAGAAATACTACATAAAATCGCACGCTTTCCTATGTTCACCCTGTGTGTGTGTGTGTGTGTGTATTTCAGAACATGAAATATTTCGATTCCAATAACACAAGTGAAGAACAGTCCAACATATATTTTACCTTATATACGATTTACAGTAAGGTTTTCAGTTTTCGGAGTCGTTAAAACAGAATTATTACACTGTACCTTTTGTGTCAACTCGAATTGTGACGGCATTCCGGATAAACCCAAAGATCACCGAAGTTTTTTTTTTTATCCTTGATAGTAATTAAAGGAAATTTCCTTTGCGTCTTCAGGCGTACGTATGTACGATATATTTAGTTGGCATGTAATTTTGCATATGAATATCAAAGTTATTTCAGCTTATCTGAATAATTATGTAAAATATTTTACCCTGTCTCATGAATTGCGTAAAGTATCTGCGGTTATTAAATAAATACCTGAACATGGATGTGAGCATATTGTGTACAGTTCCTTCTGTTCTACAGCCTCATTCATAAAGTGTAGGCAGTTTTCTTCACGTCCAGCCGTGACACGATAAGGACCGAACGTAAAATTTCCCTACAAAATAGATTTTTATCAAATTCTGTTTCGGAGACGAAACGTTAACGCGAACAGACGCAAATTGCTGACGTGCGTTTGGTTAGCTTAAAAAAAGTTACGAGGATGTAAAATGGATTGAACCGACTCATTGTAAGGTCTACTCCAAATATCTCTGTCTGGCAGCTGTGTTTGCTCTGAGAGTTTGTATGTAGTTTTTGCGAAGTCCCTCCGTGCTGATATCAGGGTATTGTCTGAAATTAGGCGACGATTGCTTCTTGTTATGTACATATATTTGCTCACAAGAACAGCTATAAACTTCGCCGCGACAGAGGAGGGGATGTCGGATCGTTATATCCTTATGATCAGTAACCGATGTATTCCAGTTAAAAGTACGCGAGTCTAATGCGCAGTTATGTTAGAAATACACATTTCGCACTCAAAGATTTTACAGGACCTGTAATTTTTCTCTGCGAGGTTACCCCGGAGATAGGAAACGCATATTTGCGCCGTCAGTGTCGCGGCCTTGCTCGTCAGTAAGTGACAGTACTTCCCCGTCCTCAGACGGTGCCTGCGGTACAAGTATTAAAATTCTTGTTATGTCAACGCAGTTAAATGGTGGCAATCCAGACTCCTGCATTACCGGCGGGTATGTATGACAGATGCAACGGCTGTGAATGGATGGCGTCTTGTGCTCTGGCAGTGTAGTCCCCTTGTTTATCTGGCGCGCTGTCTGGCCCACTGCCAGAATCGCACGGTAGCTCTCAGCCGTAACACCATCCATCTTCCGCATGAAGGGGTCAATTATTGGCGTGACCCGGCCGAGGCCACAATATGAATTATACGACACAACAATTGTGTCTCTCTGGCCACTGCGATAGATGGTCATTTATCGTTTATCCCTTAGGTAATGAGGTTCTTTGCCTTACTTCTAGGCAAGAGGTTTGCAAAATGTGGTCCGTGAGCTCTATTTGGGTGGTCCGCCGCGCAACTGGGTGTCAGAAATAGTTATTGGAAAGTTATTACTCGGGTGATCAAACTGAAAAGACTGAGATGGGCGGGGCATGTAACACGTTTGGGGGAGAGGAGAGGTTTATACAGAGTTTTCGTGGGGAAACCTGAGAGAGACCACTTGGGAGAACCAGGCGTAGATGGGAGGGTAATAATAAGATGGATGTTCAGGGATGGAGGGGCGTGGACTGGCTGGATCTGGATCAGGATAGAGACAGGTGATGGGTGCTTGTAAATGCGGTAATGAACCTTCGAGTTCCATAAAATGCGGGGAATTTCTTGACTAGCCGAGAACCGGTTAGTTTCTCAAGAAGGACTGTGCCCCATGGAGTAAGTAAATAAGTAAGTAGGTGTTGATAAAATTAAGAACCGAATGATACGGAAGTTCCTACGTGTTCAATGCCTTATGGAGTGCGAGGTGATGCCTGGGTGAGTCGCTTCGGTATATATTGTGATGGGCCACAGGTGGGGATAGGACGACACAGGCGTGAAACCTGTGCAAAGTGGCAATGTCGTAACTGAGAATTTCGACACCCAGGGCGAATCATCGCAATGGCCACCTCTAACAGCAATTATGGTGTTTAAAAAAATCACGATTATTATTGAATTTCAGTTTATTTCGTACAAACACTTAAAATGTGTTGAACTCAGAACATGTTTTTTTATTTACTTTTTTTTCCACCGATTTTGCCGCCCCCATAATTCTGCTGCCATTGGCTGCCGCGCCCATCCCCCCCCCCGCCCCCTCCTCCGCCCAGCGACGTCCCTGCCGATTGGTCACGAGAGTGCATTGTAACGTCGCAGAGATGAACTGCCTTCAAAAAATACTCCATTGGATATGATAAATATTTTGGCTGGCGTTGCAAAAGTGAGATTTAATGGAATGTCAGTATCTGTAGTGTAAACGGCGAGGCTGTGGGTAATGCTGGTGTTAAAACTTGCCTTTTGTAGGTGTCTGTGAAGAGGTGAGATAATGAAGTGTTGGTTTGCACAACTCGGAGATGCAACGTCCTTTCTATCGCAGTCGTAATTCAGTTTCTCCTTGCTTTTGCGATGTGTTTATCTATCGGCCATATTCATCCGGCTGAACGAGTTGACCGCCGGTCGCCGGGGACTTCTTTAACATCAAGGCATGCGAAGGACAAACCAGCGCATTCACTGAAAATTTTCATTTAGACGTTAGGCTCGTAGCAGAAGACAATTTCGACCATTTTCAAGAATGTTGTATTGTCCTTCTTAAGATGAACTTGTTTTTACCGTTTAATCTGTAAGAGTTTTTGTTTTGATTCGCATTTGTGAGTAGATTATACGTTATTGCTATATATTATACATTATTGCTATATATTATTTACATAAACATATTTATTGTGTACATTGTTTTTTTTTAATTTGTCCATATATATCCTCAAAATTTGAGCCACGCGGAATATTTGTAGTTTCCATGGCGCCGTGTAATTAGGTAATTATTGTGATGAACACAGATGTAATTATTAAATACATGACTGTATTTTTGTCGTGTTATTGTTCACCCGAAATGCATCTTAACCTCAAATTTCTATCCGATCGAGATTATTAGCTAAGTGTTAGATATTATTAGTCTACGTATTCGCATTGCAATCATCCGGTAAGCAAATTGCGCCTTGATGTGTCTGGCTAGCCCCGTTCCCACCTGGCAAACGGCGCTGTTTACCACATTTTGTCTAAAAAGTTTTTCATTTCGCGAATTATTCAGGGAGACGTTTTCAGAATAGTACCTAGGTATTTATGTGAAGTGGCTGACATTTGTGATAGACATTTACCAGACCTGAATTTTCTCGGAAGATTTTAAATAAAATTCCATAGATCAAATTTCACGAAAATCAACCCAGTACGAGTCGATTTATCCATGCAGAAGGACAGACATACAGACGTGACTAAGCTAAATAGTCGCTTTTCGCAGCTCTACCCACGTGCCTAAAAAGTTGCCTTAAACTGATTTGTTGACCGTGTACGTCAAGTTTAAACAATCGTGACACACATTTCGTAAAAACAATGTCGGCTTTATCACATCTCCAACATGTCACAGTCAAATTGTGACTATAGTCAGTAGCTAGCCGGAACATGTAGGAGATGCAACAAAAGAAAGAAGTTTGCAATTTGATGGTTCTTAATGGAATATAATAAACCTCTTATTACTGTGCACCAAGCTTCTGCAGCCAAAGGATGCCCAGACAACTGGCTGTGTATTCCTGTGTTTACTGAAGTGAACAAGCTGCCATCATTTATGTCTAGCAAATTATAAGAGAGCTGGAATGAAGAAACCTGGGTCCAGAATTCCCTGATAGAATTTGGATTCAATAACTGGAGATTAAGCAGTGCACTTCCCGAGCTAATCTGCTAAATTTATCTGTGAGGTGTTCTTTACTTATTACAGTCATATACAAACACAGAGTAGTCGCTTGCTACGATTGCGGGTTCGAATCCCGCCGGGGGCATGGATGTCTGTCTGTTGTGAGTGTTGTATGTTGTCAAGTAGAGGTCTCAGCATTGGGCTGATCACTCGTCCAGAGGAGTCCTACCTTGTGTGGTGTGTCTGAGTGTGATCGTGAAGTCTCGTAAGGGAGGCCATGACCCGAAATCGGGTCGAAGCACCATAATATGGAGTTTTTTTTTTATAAAAGTAGAAGTTTGCATACAGAGCATGGAAGCCGAGTATTAGTAAACTTTACAACTGACAAAGGAAAAATATTTGAAACTATTGGTGAAGAAGACGTGGGTAGTTTTCAGGAGTGAGGGGTGGAGGTTCTGTAGGAATATTCAGTTTGCGGTGTAAATCCGTGAATATTTATTTTGTTGAACTATGTTTCGGAATTTCATTGGGCAGTCTGAGGTGCTAACTGTACGTACACACCATTAAATCGGTAAGATAAGGCTACTGATTTTCAAGGGACCGTGAAGTTAAATTACCGGTATGGCAACCAAAGTCACTTTACGGCCGTCACGCATATGACTTAAGTAAAGATTATGTTCATAAAGCTAGGTCGAACTTGTAACTTGGACATGGTCTGAGCTTTTTGTTTTGTTTGTGTGTAAACAGAGGGTTTTGTGTTAGCCATCGAGGAACAGGCTGTTAACACATTAAGTTACAGCGAGTACAACGTCTGATCCAAAAGTATACGAACTGCGTTCAATTCTGCAGCACCTGACGTTCTCATCGAGACGGAGCATTTATGAGTGTGTCTAGACATGTTCCTGCTCGTGCTCAATCAGCGAGATCTCACTTCAGCCATTACGTCACACGGAATCATCGCAAGTGACTTGTAGCTTTTGTGTCGCGTGTCCTGTTCGTGATGTCCGAAAATACGGAGCAGAGAGGGTGTATCAAAGTTTGGGTCAAATTCGAGGAAACACACGAACTGATTGATAGTCACTCAAGGTTCAGAACTGCATTGTGGGAGAAGACAGTCATGTGCGAACGTTTGTAGATGTGACAGGAATTAGGATCAGTCTGGACGTCCTTCGTCGAGCAGAAGTGCGTAATTTGGTGAGACCATATTAAAGAGCAATTATCAGGGAAGTAGCTGAGGAACAAGGAATTCTTTTGTGACGTATGCCAGTTAAATATAATTGAACGTTTTAGCACGACAAGTGTGTCAGCGAAATTCATCCCATGTCTGCTAACAGTGCAGCAGAATAAACACCTCGTGACTGTGGCCAGTAATTTGTTGGAATGTGCAGCAGCGGGCGAAAGTTTCTTCAAAACTTTGCAACTCTTTCCCTCGAATTAAAAGTACCTTGGACGGTAAAGTATGTGAAGAATCGAAATGACACACCAACCTTCTTATTCCCCATAACAGAGTACGAGAGGTGGTGCTTCCAGCAGTGTTAGATAGAGCCTCTGGAATAAATGTGTCCAAGCAGGAGGATCCTACTTCGAGGGATCAGTCCATCATCCGGATACGTTTAGTACTATTATTGTCATAGCATCAGCCCAGGCACTTCCTGATCGGGCCTCGGATATTGTCAATAATCCACTGCTTACTAAAAGCGCAGGATGACGTCATCTGCGGATTTGCTAATCCCGGCATGTAAGAATTGCTGTGATAAGTTTCGTGCATCGGGCTTACGTAGTTCATTACTGTATTCGGAGTTGCGCTTGCGCAGTGGTACACAAAGCGTCCGCATCTGCGCATGCGCCCTGTGCAGTAGCTACTAAGATATCGTACGTTACGGCTTGTGCTAAGCCGTAACGTCCACAGTTTTTAGAACCAATCATTGTCCTTTTATATTCTTTACATCAGGAATGGGAGATGTACGTGCTGGTGAAGGGCCTAGGGATAAAGGGAAAGGAAAGTGATGTGTCTGCTAGATAAAGTGGAGATATTTTGTAAGTTGTACAGAGGAATGATATGAAAGGATGGAAATTCATTTCGTCAAGGACTGTGAAGTCAGAATCGGAGGAAGTGTTAAGGTCAGTGTCATAGTGAGTTCGAATGTTTGTGTCATGGCAGTATACCAGCAGGTATATGATCGCATGCACGACACGGCAAAGCAATCGAATAACGCCTTTTTCTCTGCGCTAAGCCATCAGTCTCCCCGTTCGCTGTAAACTCTGCATCATTCGATCGTCAGCAAGTCGACTTCATTGTGGCAGAAACCAACACATTCATCTTATTTATTACTCATTTATATTCACCGTGTCATGTCCCCTGTGCCTTTCGTTCCCCTAATTTCTTTTCTTTTCCCGCATACCGTCTTTTAGTTGTGCACATTGCGATCGTACCATTGACAGTTTCTCAGGAACGTTATTCTAGCGATTGGCGACGGTGTTTTGAATGCAGAAAATGTGGCTCTGCAACATATTGCTTCATATTATGAGGCTTTACCTTCTGCAGAATGCCAAGCAGGGTTGATGAAGTAATTGGAGTAATTATGAAATGTTGTTGAAGAAGTACCTAATAAGAATTAAGTCCAGTGCAAATGTACAAGTACACCGCACGACGTCTTACAGAATGGGAGGGAGAAAATATTTACAGGGACGGAAAATTGGTAATGAATAAAGATACAGGCCACAACAGGCGTCTTCTATATTAGCTGTTAAATTAGATATATAACTGATAGAGATATCCGTAGTACACACAACAATGGAATGTTATGGGACAATAAAATCCAGAAGTATATCGCATTAGCATGTGCAGTTACACGGGAGTGTCATATGTAACAGCTGACAGTGGCGATAGGTCTCTCCGAAACATGTGTGCCGCTTTTTATGTTGAAAGGTACGAGCATCGTGTAATATGTGGCAAAAATTATCCAACACGATGCAACAATATACAGTTTATTTATGTCTATAAACTGTTCTACATGTTTTGGGTGGTATCTCTACCCATCATCAGGAGCTCATATCACTGCATCTAAAGTATCTGGCATTCATGAGACCGTTACTGTAGATACAGTGATATGAACTCCTGATGATGGGTGGACATACCACCCGAAACATGTAGAGAAGTTTACAGATATAAATAAATTGCATATTGTTGCATCTTGTTGTATAGTTATTGCCACATGTGCAGCTGTAGGTCCTCTGCAGGACTTCGAAACTTCTAAACCTGAATGAATACACCATAAATCTTCAATGGGCAGCATTTCTTTGAATAGGTCACACTGTGCGAAGAATTTACCTAGTGCTAATGGCCGTGTCTCTGCGACGGGCCGATCCCTCGTCCAGATGAGTCCTACCGAATGTGTGCGTGTCATGGAGTGTGATGAAGTTCAACAATAAGCCTCTACACCTACAATGAGTAGGTAGAAGAAGTTAGATTAAGAAAGAAAGAGAGAAAGAAAGAAGAGTAACACTTGTAATTAATTTCGTGAAGGCTGAAATTGTATTTTATATTAACCAACATCTTATGTGGCCGATCCCAGTGGCCGCGCGGTCTAAGGCGTGGGTCTGCGGCCGCTCGCTTGCTGCGATTGTGGGTTCGAATCCCACCTAGGGAATGGATGTCTGTCTCTTGTGGATGTTGTATATTGTCAGGTAGAGGTCTCCGTGAAGGACTGATGGCTGATCTAGAGGAGTCCTACTGAGTGTAGTGTTTCTGAGTGTGATCGTAAAGCCTCGATAATGAGGAGGCCATGGCCCAGTGGGGGCTGTTGCTCCATGTTAAAAAAATATTGTGTATGTGTGTGTGTGTGTGTGTGTGTGTGAAAAGTGAGGTGATGATGATGGTGATGACAACAATAATATTTGACAATTGTAGACGTTAAATATGTGACTTGTATAGGACTGCTGCCTGTGGCCATCAACGCAGAATTTCAACACCCTGGCGAGTCAACTAAGTAAAATTTTACTATTGGTTTAGAAGTTTATATTACCTGAATTGTACGTTAAAAAACACTCTACCTAAATACTGTGTTTTTTAGGTAGAGTTTATGAGGTCTGCTTGCATCTTCATGTTTCATTGTAAGAATGGTTTTCTGCTACTCGCACATTCCAGTGTCGTTGATGCAGTGGGAATATTGCTAACAGCGCCTGAAGACTACACTGCGGTTACGTCGTATTGACCCATATGCCGTGTGTTTGCATGACGGAAGCATTGTCTAGAAGATTCGTTACAAGTAGTGCCTCTCTCTCTCTCTCTCTCTCTTTTCCCCCTTGTAACACTAGGATGAGAGCAGATAAAAAGAAACTCTCAACTGAGGATTGTGCGTAAAAAATTTGATTGACGTCCCAGCTTCCCCGTACGACGGATGCTCAATAATTAAGGCTAGATAGGTCATAAAAGTTAAGCGCGACGTCATTACAACAATAAAAAATATTATTTATTCCCTTGAAGTGCCATTTTTCAAAGTAATCCGCCAACACGTTGATGCGTTTTCCCGTTTCGTCACAGTGCTCAGTAATGGGGGAGTGGAAATGTTTGTTCGTTAATGGTTGCAAAAAGAAGCGCCCAGTTTCTACCGTCACAGAGCTTTTAAACTTGTAATAAGGCGGGATAATTGCAACTCTTTGTTTGGACCTTATGTTGAAATGTGAGCCGTGCTGTAGGAATTTTTAATTTCATTTTATATTATTCAGGAGGACTTTCTTATCGTATAACTTTGGTACATCCGATAACTTGTAAACCCCTTTGTGGGGTTTTCATCGTCTCCCACTGTTTGTGTAGCGCAGTTTATTGAGGCACTGCGCTACAATTCAGAAGATCGCAGGTTCTATTCCCAATGGTGTCACTGGAATTTTTCATTGACATAATCCTTCCGGCCGCACTGTGGCCCTGGAGTCGACTCAGCCTCTATCATAAATGAGTACCAGGTGTACTTACTGTGGGGTAAAGGCGATCGGTGCGTAGGGCTGGCAACCTTACCCCTTTCATTTGCTGACTGTCTTGAAATCTGGAAGTCACAACCTCCTGGAACCCTCAGGGTCTGTCCAGGCTTGTACATGGGTTGCTTTATCTCTACCCACTCTTTGTGTTACTATTTCTGCCTTTTCTATCAAGCAATCCAAGCCCATGTTTAGGGGAGTGTTACAACTGACCTGTTCTGAAATGTCTGCAACTAGAAGAGTGTTTATGCTGCAAGTTTAGACTGAAGCAGAATATTCCCTGTTACAAGAAATGAGAGCAATTCCCTCATTATACTTGTTGTTAGACCTTATGAAATGAAACGTATGTTCCCCTGGTATCTCCGGAATTAAATCGCAGATAGGCTACTGTCTTAGAAATGGCTCTTGTAGCAAAATAAAAGGCATCGCTCAGATTTACGGTTTTGTGTGTCTTAAAATGTATGCTTTTGTACAAGAAGTAACATACGATAAGATATTCTCCGTGCTGCTTTGTCCAGTTATGTCTTTCTTGAAGACGTGCTTAACAGCACATCCTTTTGAGTTCGAACACGATCCAACTGCATTAATAATTCCTGACTGCCTTCACACTGCAGGTTACACCGAAGCATTGCTACATTTTAGCAGTGCCACTTTAATCCACATTGGATATGACAGCTATTCTAGTGACACATCATTTGATTTCTTCACCGTCTTTGTGTAGTTTCGTGCACAAAAGAAGTGACGGTCGCAAGCGTACGATAACTTAATTCTGGTAGAAAGATCTATGGATCACAGTTTAACGACACTGTACCAACTACAGCGGTTATTTGGTGTCGTATGATATGGGAGAAGACCATCTGTCAGGGTGGAATTGGCTGTAGCCTCTTTGAGGGTAGGAATGTGGTATGTGGCTCTAGGGACTATGGAAGACTGCAGAAATCCTCAGTGTTGTTGGTATCCGGCCGATATCGGAACCTGTTTAACGCTTCAGCTGTTGTGCTCGGTAATATAACTGTGTCATTAATTATGCATTTACATAACGCCAGATATAATGTTAAGGAAACGTGATGGCTTTGAAAATCGTTAACTTGCGATATGATTAGTCCCGCCAATCAGAAAATTTAGCTGTGAGAAGACTGAATAGGCAGAATGTCCCACTAAACACCTTCAGAATTTCAAGCAGACATAAAGTGGGTTCTTTTGAGCGCAACATTTTTATACATAGATCGGATTTGTTGTCAGCCCTTGTATAAAGTTATAAAATAACTTGAAGAAAGGAGAAGAAAATCACCGATTGCGTAATCAGCTTTTTTATTCGCATAATACTCATTGATTTTATTATCCGAATAATAGTAATAGTAATAATAATAATAATGTCACCAAGAGAGAGGACGAGAAGAATATAAATTACAAAGAACTTACAATAGAAATACAGCGAATGTGCAGTATAGAAACAAAAGTGATACTATCTATGAGTGACAACTGGGACAATCTTGAAGTCGTTTAGACAATACCTGAGCAACACCCCGGGAAAGCAGTAAGTCAAGGGACTATAGAAATCAGCCGTATTTAGCACTGCACACACACTGCGGAAAGTGATAATGTAAAAGTGGAGAACATTCAACATTGGAAATAACATTACATGTAGCATAAACTGTAGCTGCAGAATAGCTGCAGCAGTACGTACCGTACAGACATGGTGTGTTTGTGGTACATAATTGTAAATAGCCAGCATTAAGATG
>Ga0123354_10017972_pt1 | contig 11081 bp, 6 predicted proteins | sample TergutLab28metaG_2_FD_97872 | JGI IMG/M metagenome (GOLD analysis project Ga0123354, IMG submission 97872) | Labiotermes labralis P4 segment gut microbial communities from Petit-Saut dam, French Guiana - Lab288 P4 | ecosystem: Host-associated > Arthropoda: Insects > Digestive system > Gut ... | reverse complement strand
GCCTACACAACACAACAAGTACTCGCAAGCTCCTGAAGATGGACGTATTAACGTCTGAAACATGTTGAGCAATATATAATAAAGCAAGTGTCATCTAGTTGGTCAACCTTTATTCAAATAGCATTAGGTATTTGTTTAATACGTACCGAGTCTGCATACTTTGAAATCCAAAAATGTAAAGATTAAGATATACACAACTATAATTTCGTCTGACTTTTGTATGGGTGTGAAACTTGGTCTATCATATTGAGTGAGAAACACAGGCTAAACATGCTCTAGAATACGGTGTTGAGGAGGATATTTGGGCGCAAGAGGGGAGAGGTAACAGGGAAGTGGAGAAAACTACATAAAGAGGAGCTTAATGATCTGTACTCCTCACTGAAGAATGTTCTGGTGATAAAATCAAGGAGATGGGTGGAGCATGTGGTACTAATGGAAGACAGGAGAGGTGCATACAGTGTGGAGAGCGAGGGTAAAAAACCACGTGGAAGACCTATGCATATATGGGAGCATGATTTTAAATATTAATCAATCAAAACGCACGCTATGAACTTAAAAAGTTAATCTTAACTTAAAACTTAAAATTTAGTTTGGTAGTTAGGTAGTTGGCTAGTCAGAAGGGTATATATTTTAAAAAGATGTAATCACTGTTTAACCTTTTAAAGCCTACCGGTCACGTGATGCACCAACCAGTTTAACATTCAACAACTGCACGCTCTGCCCACACTGTATTTGTGTGTTTTGTATTTATCTGAGAACAAACGGCGACTTGTGCCACTTACAGCATAAACTGGTTGGATTTTATAACCGAGATGAAAAGTGTTTACAGCGCGGTACGAACTGGGTCTTTAAATAAAGTAGTCTGCGCTTCGTCTGTAAAGGGTTAAAACGTTCAGCTAAAGGCTTTGTTTAGGAATCAACTTACATCCTACCATGAGAATAATGCCACAGTATCCACAAATGTGACATCTTTCAGAATCCTCTTAGGTAGATGAGTTTAATACGATAATCCCTTTTGTTAGGTTACCAGAGGCCTAAAATTTAACGATGATTTACTTGTTGTTTAATGTTTCATGTATCAAAGTCACATTCGCGGGAATGCTTTGCACTTAGATAGGGTCAGAAAGCAGGAAGATCTCTAAAATATTAATAAGTGCCTAATGTGAAAAATTTAAAAATTTGTATAAAAATTTCTTTTTCGTCGAAAGAAAAATATGAAAAATGGCCAAATTTTTATGGAAGTTCTGAACGTCTAGATGAATGGAAAACGAATTTATTTAATTGTTGCTAGATAAAAAAGATTTAATGGTAGCAACGACACAAGAAAAGCAAGAATACAAACACAACACCTTCCTACATTCTGGTGATTAAAACTCAAATGCGTGATTGATCTTGATTAATTTCTAGTAAACAACCGCATTATTATCTTTAACGATACTTCCGATGTAACATGTGCAACCTTTGTGGATGGAATAATAATACTATCGTGTTGCAAGATTAAATGATGGTTCAGCGCTCAAAATTTGTCCGTCCACCTGACAAACAACACATTCTAAAGTCTTCATGCTTGCACCATGCATCAATGATAAATAAACACTTCATTATCCAACTAATGCAAGTATATAATATGTATATACAATTAAAATTATAAAATATTTAAAAGTGTTCCTACATGTTTCGGATCACAGAGGATCCATCTGCCTTTTACAGTGCTTGGCTAAAAATTACAACCGTTGTGCGTGTGTGCAGTTCACTGTATATGCAGTGAACTACACACACACACACATCGGGTCAGAATATGCTGCCATAACACCGATCTTGTCCATGTCAACAGACACGATAGAACCATTCTTGTAATTTTTAGCCAACCACTGTACAAGGCTCCCTGATGAAGGATCGTCTGTGATCCGAAACACGTCGGAGAAATTTTAAATATTTTATAATTTTAATTGTATCTAAATATTATATACTGTGAATTAGTTGGATAATAAAGTGTTTAATACATTCTAAAATAATTAAATATTCAGTCGTGGTCGCGTCAAATTTCAACATTACTCTTACGTAATTTCCCACTCTGATGACGTTATACAGAAAAACATTAAAATATGTCTGTCGGTTTATGGGTTTAGTCGAGGGATAAAAGGTTATTTGTTGTGATACATTGTTGTTAATGGAGCTTCTTGTTTATTTCCGGCTGCCTCTCCTTCATAAGTACATTCTTTTATTTTGAGTGCCCCACAGACCTTGAGTAAGTCGCAAATGAATTTGTGGGAACAAATATTTTAAAATACGTGTTACAAAATCAGAATTACAAAATAGCTGTTATTTACCGACAACACAACTAATTTTGTAATTTGTGCAACACAGCGGGATATCCAAGGTAAGAATTGTCGTTGCTGATCAAACTAACATCAAAAACCAAAATTACTAAATTGCAATGTCGATATATATTTTAACAAAAATGCATGGAAACGATAAAATTACTCGTGTTAATGGAAAACATTACCTAAAAGGTAAAGGTAAAGCAATCCCATTACAGGCCTGAACAGTCCCTGAGGTTTCCAGGAGGGTGAGGTTCCCACATTTCAAGACAGTCGGCACATGAAGGTGGTAAGGTTGTCAGCCCTACGCACCGGCCGCCTTTACTCCCCAGCAAATATTCCTGGTATTCATTTCTGTTAGAGGTTTAGTCGACATGAGAACTAGAGAGCGGCCGGAAGGATTATGTCAATGAAAAATTCCAATGACACCATCGGGAATCGAGCCCGCGACCTTCCGGCTTGTAGCGCAGTGCCTCAACCAAGTGCGCCACCGCGTACCCCGGAAAACATAACTTATTTTTCATTGTGTGAAAAGTAACGGGATATCTAAGATAAAAATCTGTATTGTTATGATATGTATTTTTACTGTTAGGCCTATATTTATGTATTCTTATTGTTATGTATGTTCTGTTCTGGGTATGTTTTGTGTGTAAGTGTGTACTGTAATACCACCGTGTGTTAAACCAAGCTCAGTTAACAAATATATATCATATCTCATCATATCATATCGTATCGTATATCAAACATATCATATCAATCATATCATATCATATATTAAATGCAATACTTAACTAAAACATGCTTCTAAAGAAGAGCATGTAAAACCCGACATTAAACCAACAATACCCACCATTTCTCAAGAATTCGTTTCTAGCTTCAATGATTACAGGCGAAAATGTAACGAAACTAACTGAACTAACTACATGCAGCTGAATTCTTCTTAAGAATCTAACAGGTTCTCAGTCAATAAATTCTCTGCCTTTTATGAAAACAAAAAGTCTATTACCCCTTTCACAAGGGCCCGCCACCTGTCCCTGTCCTAGGCCAGATCAATCCACTGCATACCTTCCATCCCACTTTTTGAACATTCAATTGAATATCATGCTCACATCTTCTCGTAGGTCTTCCAAATGTTCTCTTTCCCTCAGGTACCCCACCAAAATCATGTATTCACCTATCCTCTCCCCCATACGTGCCACATGCCTCACCCACCTCATTCTTTTTTTATTGACCAATCGAATAACATTTCGTGGGGAGTAAAGATCATTAAGGTTCTCGTCATGTAGTTTCTCCACACCCCTCTTACCTCGTCCCTTTTAGGTCCAAACATTTTCCTCAGCACCCTATTCTCAAACCCTGGGAAACTAATTTACCTGACAAATATTCTTCCTACATTTCCCGTCGGCTCGCAATTAGTATGAAATGTACCCCACTCACAAGCCCGCTAGTGAATGTTTGTGCATGTTAGAAGGATACTTCTACAATTAGTGAAGTTGGTGAACTGCTTGTAGCTTCATGCGATGTATGTCGGAGAATCAGACCCCAAACTCTTCCCGTTCTTGCGAGGAAACTTGGTTATATTTCAGGTAAAAACTTAACTCTCAGAATAACATTTTCTGGTCTCCAGAAAATTCTATGTTAATCCGTAAAGTTCCCTAACATATTGTTAAATTTTGTACGTGGTGTGCTATGAGTGCGATTACCATTAGTAGGCCCACTACATTTGCTGAATCCGTAAGTTGACACCGATAAATTGCATTATTGTGACATGGCTTTTTGAACACTGGTCCCTGTACGGAAGAACTTTTGCTATTTTACGGGAAGGCAGTGAAAAAGAACAGACAGCAAAATTTCTACGCCTGTTTTCAGACTTACGGATTTTTTTTCGTGACAAAACAAGCAGAAGACTGTGACCTCCTCGTTGGACAGATCTGAACCCGTGCAATTTTTGTTTACGGGACATTTTCAAGGATAAATTAGACATTAATATTTTAGTAACACGTGACAGCGTTCTTGTGCAAATCATGTATAAACGTGGCTGCAAAGTACACCACACAAAGTCCGAGACACTAGGTGTTCGGCTAACGGCCGTTGTAGCGGACCATATATCCTCTTACAAGGAGTGGTTAAGGACCATAAAAACCAATTAAGCTGAAATAAAATGTAAAATATCGGCTTTAAAAGCATATTAAACCTGCCACTTGCGTGTAAGTTACACACAATTACAATTATACATATCTACCTACTTATTAATAAGAAATTCTTGCATTTATATGCAGCAAATATATACACATAACACCGGAGAGAGCGTAAAAGGTAACTGGAGAGTTTTACGATTTCATACTACATTATTATTATTATTATTAGAATAAGAAGAAGAAGAAGAAGACGAAGAAGAAGAAGAAGAGCTAAATTTTAATTACTACATAAAATTTAACAACTTTTACAATTTTTAAGCCCTCACAAATTCAATACATATGCATTTGATCTTGAGTTTTAAATATAATGTATTTAAATGCCTGAGGATGGTCAGTACTGCCGAAACGTGTAGCATGTTGATGGGAATAATGAAATGAGTTGTGGCTAACGGCAGTACGTGTGTCAGTTTGTAATACGGTATACCACAATGGGACGAATTCTACAAATTATTATTATTATTATTATTATTTAATGGTTGTAATGAAAGGGTAACTGAATTATTTCTACAGTCTACTGGTTAGTGTGTGAGCTCACGTTTTCTTGGCAGTGAGCATGAAGTTTGTTGCAGTATTCTGGGTTGTGACAATATGCAATGATGTCAAAACATGCAGTGTGGAATTCTGAGGTGTGTGCTGAGTAACAGAGACATTGGGTGTCTTCGAAACCTTGCCACTTACAAAACATGACGTCTCATACCAGAATGCGGTGATACTCCATTGGCTTGTTTGACAAGACGGGCCACCTACATGTTTAGTTTAGAGTGAGGCTGGAAGTTGTTGTAGCGGACTGTCATGAAGTTGGATAGGGAGTAAGCAGCCTTTGAGAGTTGTCTGTCATCAACCAAAGCAACCGTAATTACTAAAGAGAATGCGTTCAACATCTCGGTCTTTATTACAAAAGGATTTAGGCGCGGTCATCGGCTTTGAATTAATTATCTCGAAAACGGTGACATTTTCAGGCCAAATGTAATTAAAATCAAATTTCTGTTTCACTCTTCTCTACAGTTCTGTTCGCTTTGGTGACTAGGCTAAGCGAGCAGAAAAGCATAAAGAATATCATGTAAAGTGTCCATTGTTACTGAACCTTACTTAATTACTTACTCCATGGAGCGGAATCCTTCTTCAGAAGCTAACAGTTTCTTAGCCAGTCAAGAAATTCCTCTTATTTTATAGAACCCGAAGGTTCATTACTGCATTCACAATTGCCCGCCACCTGTCCCTCTTCTGAGACAGATCGATTCATTCCATGCCATCACATCTCACTTATTGAACATCCACCTTAATATTATCTTCCCATCTACGCCTACGTCTCCCAAGTGGTCTCTTTCCCTCAGGTTTCCCCACCAAAACCCTGTACACAATTCCCCTCTTCCCTCACGAGTTACATGCCCCGACCATTTCATTCTTCTAGATTTAATCCTAAGAAAAATACTGGGTGAGCAGTACAGATCATTAAGCTCCTCATTGTGTAGTTTTCTCCACTCCCCTGTTACCTCGTCCCTCTTAGTGAAACTAACATTTTCCATATTCGTGCATAAAAGAAATATTTAATCTTACGTACTAAAACCAACAAATTAATGTGTATAAATTTGTATTCTGTCACATTATTAATTACCAACATTTTTCGATCGCTGTTTGCGATCATTAACAGGGTGTTTACAAGATAACTAAGAACACAGTAAACTGACAAAATGTTTTGTTTGAACCACTCAACTTTTAGTGAATACCTCACGTTCCCCAGACGTTCACAGAATAGAAGTTTATGTACTGTTAAAATCATATAATATTCAGTTGTTGAAATAAACAAAGCTGCTTGCGTTGTTGAATGTACTTAATACACACCCTGTTTACTCCGTAGATTTGTGTATCACAGGGGATAGTTGGAGAATGGGACTGTTTTTAACAATTAAATTTTACCTGTTTTATTAATGTATAAGCTGACATTTTGTGACCGTATGTAGAGTTTGAGGCATCTGTTGGGTGGTTCCACTGGTACAATTTGGCAGTTTTTTTTTATTCTCAGTACTCTTGCAAAGCTACCCTGATGATGATGATGATGAAAGTAAAAGGGATCGAAGCGTGTTGGTAATCAATAATATGTAACAAAATAAATTTTATATGTGCATTTGTCGGTTTTAGTGCGTAAATTTAAATATGTCCGTCACTAGGTTTAAAGTTCAGCAGAAGACGGAATGTTTCCGCAGTTACTAGTAGAAGTCCGTAATGTACAGTTCAATAAACAGCCGTTCTTAGTTTAGGTTAGGTTAGGTTAGGTTAGTTTAAGTTACGTTACGTTTCGTTACGTTAGTTTAGGTTAGGTTAGGTTAGATTAGGTAGTTAGATGAAACACAAAGAAATGTACGGAATATTTAGTGTAGGTTAGGTTAGTTTAGGTTCAGTAGTTAGATGAAACACAAAGAAATGTAGAGAAACTGAATGGCACGGTTTGTAGCGACTGCGCCAAAATATCAATCGGCAAGAAAAAAAAATAGAGAAAATATATTTCTGTTTTTTGCTCCGTGCATTGTAATATATTTGTACAATATAAAATAACAAAAGGCACCTTTTCTAAATTAACATTTTAATGTGTAATTTATTATGTCTTCTACATATTTCGAGACCGAGGGTTCATCTTCAAGAAGACTTCTGTACACATAAGTATGGTACAGTGTGTTTTACATGCATCGTTATCTAATCCACCCTTCTACCTACAACACTGCTTATACTGACGCATGTAAAACACACCATACCATGCCTATATATACAGCTGTCTTCCTGAAGATGAACCCTCGTCTTCGAAACACGTAGAAAATATAAAAAATTTAAAATTAAAACATCTATTTAGAAAAGGCGCATTGCGTTGCTTTATATTTTATAAAAATATATTTAGTTTATCAATGTAGTTACTTCAAACAGCAGCAATGTGGCACGGTCCACCTTTCTGTACACAGCCGTGACTCTTCTCAGGTACAGTTTACAGCACAAATCCTTCACGATATCAGCTTGTAAATCACATCATCAACAGAAGAGGTGGGACGAACGGCCGTCCTCTCTGAGGTATAAAACAATACACACAGTACTAGTGTTTTGTGAGCCATGACACCCTCCAGTAACAACGCAAAGCAATTCCCGCGCTTATTCCATCCTTTATTTAAGTGGCTGCTCAACTCCAAGTCTCGTTGCTTTTTCAGGTCTTTCTCCGACAAGCACTCGCGAGTGTACCGGCAAACAGAAATATGATGTCGTGTTTGCGAACTCACTTCTGAAGATCACGACACAAGAAAACAGGAAAGCAATCCGAATTCAATACAAGACAGGAAGATAGTTACTAGTCTGTAAGGCGTCATGTCCGGGGGACAGGATTTAAAAAAAAAAAAAGTACAGAACACAAAATGTGTATTTTGATTTTCTCTACAGCTTTGGTTGAAACATTTCTCATTCTAAGAAGAACTGAGCGAGATATGATAAAAAGTGTGTATTGGTCTTATGTGCAGTATCATTTATTCTTATCCGATTTTAATGAACCTTGAATTTTCTCAACAGATATGCGAAAAATCCTCAAATATTAAATTTCATAAAAGTCCGTCCAGTGGTAGCCGAGTTGTTCCACGCCGCCGGACAGACATGACGGAGCTAACAGTCACTTTTCGCAGTTTTGCGAACGCGCCTAAAAATTCAGTCGCAGTTTAAGAATTATTGCTCTATCTGTTTTGCTTAGATTATCTAGAAAGCCATGACAATTATACAGAACTCCGGGCCTAATGAGGGCGAAATGTGTGCTAAGTTATTCACTGTGGCATCTGTCCGAAAACTTTAGTATGGCGCATCTAAAGAGCTACTCTCACACATAAACCAATTTATTTTCAACAAATTGCACCAATGCCTTATTTACAAAAGCATTCCTACATGAGAACTGCGCTCTTCTGTGTTATTGCGCAGCGAGTAGTGGCAATTCCTTACTGACGTTTCGGACAACCTATCGGATCCCATCTTCAAGGGCTTGGAATAGATAGGCTGACCAGAAACGTCGGTAAGAAATAATTACTATTCGCTGCATAATAACCCAGAATATCGCAGCTACCATATTTTGCATTCTTGACCCTTGAATATGGGACCGATAAGTTGTCACGAAACGTCGGTAAAAATTACCACTCATCGCAGCGTAATAACCCAGTTCTCATCTACTTCCCGACGGAAGCCTGAAATTACACGTAGTACTTCTACACGTTTCGGCTACAACGCACATTAATCTATATATTTTACCATTTATGATGGAGATATGACGTTTTCGCATACTGTAGCTCCCTGCGGATGGCTACAGGTTATAGCCGAAACGTGTAGCAGTGTAGATCAAATACTGATACAATTCTTCCGTAGAAAAAACTTGTTCTTTCAAAACTTTTCGCACCGATAAATATCCAGCAATTTACCCTCCAGGTGTATGGAGACAATGGAGGTTAAAACCCGTTATTTCTGTTCACTATACAGCAAATAATGTGTGAATGAGAGGCAGCTAATTGTCCCGATACCAAAAACCATGGAAACTGTGTCAGCTCTCTGCGATTTACTACGCGCGGACACGATGGGGACGTGGCGATGGCTAACAGCTTTGATACCAAAGGAACAAGTACAGGATGATTCAAAGAGATGGACTCAATTTCGTACAGTTTTGCTGTTCAATTGAGTCCATCTTTTTGAATCTCCCTGTATAATATTTTATAGAATTCCATTATTCCTAGGTCTACAGTTCACGATTCCAACTCAACCCGTTACGCACTGTAACGTCCTATTCAAGTACTAAACATTACAACACTCAGATCCTCCACTCGTACTGATAACGCACCGCTCCCCATATCTGTGTCTGTATTTAACTTAAGGGTATTGAGGTTGGAGTGATTCCGCGCGGATCATTGCGACCTGTCGTGTGCATTCATTAGATGGAGAGAGACAAAGAAAGCCAAGCTGGATGTCATCACAGTGACGCTATTCTGTTGCCACTGAATTCAATTGACACCGTGACAAGTAACACGCACTTATCTTGACAGTTTCAGCTGACACTGCAGTTTCTCACATAACGCAGCACACAAGGCACTGGCTTCATTATTTTAACCTAATGAGAACAGAAACCGACGAGTACCCGTCCTCTGTCCGGGGAGTGGCTGCCTTCACTGTCAATATCAAGAAAGAACCAGATACGCAATATATGTACAATGTACTACCGAGACTCGTTCGAGTAGGCATTATTGCCATGGAATAACACTATTACATATTATGATTGTGTGTCTGTAGTCTTAGTTATCCAGCACGCAACGCGCATGCGCCATATTACATTGACCTGTATGACCTATCTGGCTGTACCATATTTTTCCACATCTCAAAAAGGCACGATTTTTGGAAGACCAGTTATTAAACACAAAATGTGTGTTTTGATTTTCTCTACAACTTCTGTCTGAACCATTTCTCATCCCAAGAAAAACTGAGTGAGATATCATAAACGTACATTATGTCTTCATGTTAGCGCCTTTTTCTTGATATACAGCGAAATGCCAACTTGATGCAACAATGTAATTTATTGAAGTTTCTTTAGCTTTTGGAAGGTGCCGTCGCACGGCACCTTCCAAACCGGACACACGACCTACGCAGCGGCTCTCAGGACCACGACCCATCTACAAACTGGATGCAGAAATCCATATGCTGCAACTTAACATCTAGTGCTCCTGATGATAGACGTATGCGCCCGAAACATGTCCAGCTAAAGAAATTTCAATAAATTACATTGTTACATCAAGTTGGCATTTCACTTTATTTCATGAGGAAGATGGACGGTCAAACAACCCTCAAATTAATCCTTTGCTTGTCAGATTTTAATGGGACTTAAATTTTCTCGAAAAATCATCATAAAGTGTCATGAAAATCCGACCACTGGTACCATAGTTGTTCCAATACGGACGGAGGACAGACAGACATGACGAAGCTAAGAGTCGCTTTTCGCAGTTTGCGCAAATCGCCTAAAAACACCGGAAAGTACATTCAAATATTTCTGGTCATCTAGCGACCTTCCGAGGACACTTCTTTTAAAACATAAGAAAGACAAACTCGCAGGTCACTGCGACTCACAGCGAAACTTAATGTGCTCGCTGAAACTGTACGCCACTCACGACTGGTCGCACAGCATGAGACGTGATACGCTAATAAAGCCTAGTGTATGAACTTTTACGACATGACACATTTTCCTACATAATTATTTGCTGAAAGTATGTTTACGTATGGGGAATTGATTTGGTATTTGTGTAGCCGTGTGGTGTTTTAAGACACGAATTTGTGGTCAGCGCAGTAATAGCAGTAGTAGTAGTAGTAGTGGTAGTGGTAGTGGTGGTGGTGGTGGTGGTGGTGGTGGTGGGTGGTAGTAGTAGTAGTAGTAGTAGCGGTAGTAGTGGTGGTGGTGGTAGTAGTAGTGGTAGTAGTAGTAGTAGTAGTAGTGGTAGTAGTAGTGGTAGTGGTGGTGGTGGTGGTGGGTAGTAGTAGTAGTAGTAGTGGTGGTGGTAGTAGTAGTAGTAGTAGT
>Ga0123354_10017970_pt1 | contig 11083 bp, 9 predicted proteins | sample TergutLab28metaG_2_FD_97872 | JGI IMG/M metagenome (GOLD analysis project Ga0123354, IMG submission 97872) | Labiotermes labralis P4 segment gut microbial communities from Petit-Saut dam, French Guiana - Lab288 P4 | ecosystem: Host-associated > Arthropoda: Insects > Digestive system > Gut ... | reverse complement strand
GTTCCGTCATTTTCCTTGCAATGAAAAATCGACGCGAGCACTACACACTACCTCACTCAAATGCTGCTTGCCAGCAACTGACGCTATCGACAGGCGGGAAAAAATTCACGCATGCGCACTAAGATTCAAGGTCGGCTCATGCAAGCGCGCTAGATTATAATCCATCAGGTGTTCGCATAAAAAAATACGGTCGGATACTTTTCTAACAGACCTCGTATTTGTCTAAATGTGCCTCTGGATAGTTCTGTCCATATCTTTGAATGAACTCCATTTTCTGACCAAAGTCACATGTCAGGCTGCTTTTTAATCATAAAAGTCATCATATTTTATCTGATAATAATAAGAATTTATAGCAAGACTTACAGTGATGTTTCAGACTAGAGTGTAATTACAGAAGTTTGTCAGAAACTGTAATAAGTACGTGGCAGAACTGGCTGATCTCATTAATTTGTGTTAAATCTGTCGCAGCAATGATAATGTTCACCTATAGATGGGTTTGCAGTCCTGAAACATTTTATCATGCTTGTTTGATACAAAAGTGCCCAACAGTATTGGCACATTACACAAAATGAAGTGATCTAGACATAAGGTTGGAATTTAATAGTCTGCAACTACCTGACTGTTGCGATAACTGAGAAGGAACCTTAGTAACCAGAGATACCAACATTTGTAGTATGTACAAAGTAATTCATGAAGAATCATATATGTTAAAGAATATATGTGAAGATGAGTTGTGTGTGTGTATATCTTAATTGTAGTGTTTGTAGGATTATGCACAAATTAATTATTATTTTAGAGCAGTGTTCAGTTCAGAATGTGTGCATTATTCTTTGTTGACAGTTACTTTGCAATGGATTTAAACATTTTGGCCTTTCAGTTTTGTATTGACAGAAATTTGTAAGACTCCTTTTCATGATAAAGGAAGGGGGATGCATTTTAACGCCCAATATTTTCATTGATTTTCTTTAATATCTATTTCATATAATACTTATTTCAGGTGATTATCATGTGACAATTGGTGATGTAACCAAAGAGGTGAAACTAGCAAGGAATCCTCAGTTTGTCCCCTGTAAATACTGTAAGTATCCAAGTAGAGTTCGTTCTTGAGTGTGATGCAAATTATGGTCATGTATAGAGGGATCAAGGAAGTATTGTCAGTTTGGCCATAACAAATTGGATATTACATGTAATAAGTATGAATGCAGGACAGGCAGTGTATTTATAACGTAATATTGAAGTGTATTTATACAACCATTGTTGCAGTGGAAAAGTTATGAGTATTACACAACCTGTTTGTGCAGTTGTAGCCCTAGGTATCAGCATGCAATGCAAATGTGCCATATTATCTGTGGTCTGCCCTACTCTGCAACATTTTTCCACATTATCTCATAAACATCAACATTAAAAAAAAATTAATGAACTTAAAATATTTGTTTTGAGTTTCTCTACAACCTTTGTCACAAATATTTTCATTCTAAGAAGAATTAATTGAGATATCATAAATGTACATTTGTGTTCATGTAAAACCCCATATTCTTGCCATATTTTAATAACACTTGAGTTTTCTCAACAGAATTTTGAAAAATCCTCAAATATCAAATTTCAATGGAAACCCTTCCAGTGCAAGCCTAGTTGTTCCATGTGGATGGACAGACATGACAAAGCTAATAGTTGTTTTTCGCCATTTTGAAAACGCTTCTAACTAGAGTGTCACGAACTTTGTGGGTAGTGGTAGTGGTCAGTAAAATTATATTAAGAGTAAAGGAGCTATTTCAAATTTTCTAGTGGAATTATTACAGTACTTCACTGGTAATTCACAAATACAGCCACTGAATAAGGTGTAATTGTACATCAGCTGAATTGTTAATTTATTGGCTGTGTCACTCTCTGTAGTTGTTTATTGTTATATTTGACAAAGACAGTTTTCTGTGAGGCACCACAGATGCAGCATGAGAGAAACTGATTTCATGAAGTTTGTTGACCACAGAAATGCCTGAATGGCCAGCTACGAGTATAATCATGGTATGTTCTGCTATAGACTCCTCCAGAATACTGAAATTGAATGGATTTAAACATGCACTGTATTTAAAAACTTGTGTTGATCAAAAGTGGCACCAGTTTGTGGTTATTCTCTTTCAGTATGATACTAATCAACAGAATATGATAAGAAAAGCCAGTAACAATTCCTGTATAAATACTGGTATATATTTAGTCACCACGACAGCATAAAAGTTAATTATTCATGAAATGAGTTTCTACCTATATTGTGTACAGTACAATTATATTGGTGATCAGCATGCTCATTGTATGCTGTTTTCTGACTGCCAATGAGATGGGGGGAGAACACATAAACTGAAATTCTAATCTTAATGTAATGCATCCCAGTGTGTTGGAGAATAAATAAAGGCAGATTGACAGCTGTCAAAAACACAGTTCCATAAAAACAATAAGTTAACCAGCTATATGTTTCGACCCTGTAGGGGTTATCTTCAGGCTGATACTTTAAACATCTAGGAAGTATACAAATCATGTGCAGAAGGGAGATCTTGTTTCTTACAGGTTTTTGTTACAAGTCTGGTCTTTACATATAATTTTATTTCAAGATTAAAATTGAAGATTAAAATTAAATTGAAATTAAATTAATAACAGCAGTTTTTAAAAATTAGCGGTTGTGGCAGGGGAATTTTGCTGGTAGATGTTATGTGGTCTCCTTTAACAGTACATAGTGTATTATAAATGGTGTGATAGCTCCAATGGTTATATAATATGTATTATTCATTACTTGTATATGGGGTGTATCGATGTTAGGTTTTTCGTGTCACTCTACAGTGCATTTCTTTTTCTCATCGTAGGGCATGCCATACTGAAGGTATTGCTTAGCGACAGCGTGTGATTGGTGGTGTGCCATCTGTCGTGGATCGTGTTTCACTATTATATCAAATATATTGTTATTAAGAGTGGTACTTCTATCATTAATCTGTATGCCTTTTTCCATTTTCTGGTATATCTGGGGAGACCTAGGCATAGATGGGTGGATAATATTAGGTTGGATCTCCAGGAGGTGGGATGTGGGTATATGGACTGGATTGGGCTGGCCCAGGATGGAGACAGTTGGCGGACACTTGTGAGTGCGGTAATGAACCTTCGGATTCCGTGAAATACGGGGAATTTTTTGACTAGCTGCAAAGCTTCTCAAGAAGGACTCTGTACCATGGAGTAAGTAAGTGGTATTTCTCAACTGTACCCAGGTTTTTTTCTTTACGTGTGGTAAATATTATATCCATAATGTCTTCCGTATGGCCTAAGGGATGGCCATGATTTATTAGGTGTTGGGCATATGCTGAATTCCTGTAAAAAAAAAAATAGTTAACTTACTATTTTTATGAAGTTGCGTTTTTGACGGTTGTTAGTCTGCCTTTATGAAATTCTAGTTCATAACCCTAAAAAGATGGACATTGCTAGTTTTGTGCCTTCAGAGAAGAAGCATTTGTTATGTCATGTTAACCCTTGATTGCTTTCCAGCCCACACAGTACATCTAACTTGCACCTAATAAGTCACTGAGTAATTGTTCAGATGCTCCACAAGTGTTCGTATGCTGTGAAACATGAAAATATGAACTTTGTATTTTGGTTTTTTAATGCAAATTGTATGGATTGTTACAGTGTGTACAGACAGATGGTTGGTACTGTCAACATGACCGTGGTTTTTTTTTGACATTCAGAGGACCGTGCATCATGATATATTCTTATAATAACACTGAGATGCATTAATTTCTCAAATTTATTTTGGAATAAAACTCTACACGTTTCTGACAGTTCCTTTGTCCATCATCAGGAATTTAGCACTGCACACACAGCAATAGTATATGTGATACAGGTTTTGCTGACTGCTTGCTAGCGGAATCAGGATCCTGCTAGCAAGCAGTCAGTATAGCATGTATGACATATACTATTGCTGTGTGTACAGTGCTAAATTCCTGATGATGGACAGAGGAACTGTCAGAAACATGTAGAGTTTTATTCCAAGATAAATTTCGGAAATTAGTGCATCTTATTCGTTTTATTATAAGAATATGACCATGGTTATCTTCACACTCCCAGCCAACTATTTGTATGCATAAAGCACAATAAAATAATTAAATTTTCTGCTGTTCCTTCACTGATTCATTCATATTAATTCATTTTAAGGTGATGGTGCTAAAGGATATAACTGAACCTTTAAGTTTTTATCTTTTAAAGCTTGTGGAATGTTGGTGCTAAATTGTCATCCTAACTATATTTAGTAGGCTTTAAGTTTTATTCACTTTATTAATTTGAAGGGCCAAAATGAGCGTTATATACATATGTTAAATACTTTGACAGACAGTGATGAAACTAGGTGTGTTGCAGCTTGTTGATACTGGTGTTTCCACTGTATGTGTCAGTTTTGGAAATTTTTCTCCTACCGCTTTCATTCTGTTTTTATTGCCATAGGCAGAGATTTTTCATCATCATCTTAGCAAAACAAATTTTTTTGTTGTTGCAGTGAATAACGAACTGTCTCAGCAGTCCTTACAGCATTTGCGATGGATGCTCCAGAAGGATCTATTAGGTCAAGATGTTTTCCTTATTGGTCGACCTGGTCCCCTCCGTCGTCACCTTGCAATGCAGTATCTCGAAATGACAGGTCGTGAACTAGAGTATGTGGCCCTGTCACGAGACACCACTGAAGCTGACCTGAAGCAACGCAGAGAAATACAGAGTGGAACTGCAAAATATTTTGATCAGGTACACAGCTCAGTGGTTTTGACACCAAACACAGTGACACTGAAGACTGTGGCTCAGCGCCTGCTGAAATGTGCGAACATCTTTAACATCTATCACAGCTAAACCCTGAAAACTGAAATTGCACTTTAGTTGCAGGAAATGAAAACCTAAGGGCAAGAATATCTAAAAATGGCTTGTCACTTTCTTGTATCTTAACAGTAAGTGATCCACAGACGTGAAGAAAGTGACCAATCGAATGGTGTGCCTGTTTTTATGATCATGTGGTTGATTGTGTTCAGTGTCACCACCTGTGGCTTCGACTTGCCAGCTGAAGTCCATTTGTATTGGATCAGGACAGGGATGCTTGTAATGCTGGTCTCCAGGTGCGAAAACTTTTGTGCTATGAATTTGGAGCACAAGTTCTCTGCTGGCTTGCTCTCTTCCTCTTGCATTATGTTCACTTCTGTGTTGTGTTGCTTGATCATTGGTGAATCTTCAGAACCATATTTTTTATATGTTGCATCCTGTTGTACTCTCATTGACTTTACTGAAGTTTTCTTGACATATCATTAATTTTATTGTTATCAGTGCAAAATACATGTGTGTCTTCAGTCTTCCCGTATCTGTTAGCATTTCTCACATCATTAAAGCCATCCTGTGACGTAGATTAGCAGTTACTACAACCAGCAGCATGATAGCAGGATACCATTTTCACTTTTATCTGTTTGCCTTTTTGAACTTGTGTTTGATCATGATGTCATTAGATAAATTGAGCAGACTACAATAGTAATCATATTCTTGTCTTTTGTTGGGTGAAGCACCTTGTGATCTTAGAATTTGGCCCTTGTAATGTGTGGTATTGACATGCAGCATGAGGATGCATACCTTGGCTGTTTTGTACAGCTGTACCATAGCCACTTAACACTCTGTACTAGACACTGAATACACTGTTGGCTGATGGAGCTGACATATGCAGTGATGGAAGGGATGCTAGAATGACGGTGACAGTATCTGAGCTATGAGTTCTGTGAGCACATTTCCATAATCATTGTCAGATGTTGTGCCACATGACTGTAGGAGATCCATGGGCATTTCAGCATAACCATTGTCAAATGTTCTGCCTCATGACTGTAGGAGTTCTGTGGGCATGTAAGCATGATCATTGTCATTGGCAAAAGGTCTAGTGCATGACTGTAGCAGGTTTTATGGGCATGTCAGCACAATCATTGTCAACTGATCTGCTTCATCACTCTAGATTCATTTTCTAAGTGGCCTGATATACTCGTATTGGCGTAACCCTTTGGCACCAGAATTAAATTCATGGATGGAGGGAGGTGGTGAGGGAGCATTCTGATAAACTTGCCTGCGTACTAAGGCAGAGACAGCTATGTAGGTCAAAACATTGTATGAGGGGATGCTGATAAGTCCTTAGCCCGACCAGGAAGGAAACAAGCTACAGTGACCAAACTCGGGATTTATTCAATATACTCCCCATGAAGCTCAGTACACTTCTTAGCCCGCTGCTCTACCTTTAGCAAGCCACTCAAAAAAATTCAGAAGTTTGTCCGTCCAACCAGGTCTCCGCGGCAGCAATGACCTCTGTGTCGGATAAAAAATGGCGACCCTTCGATTGTATTTTCAGTCCAGGGAACAGGTGGTAGTCCGAAGAGGCCAGATCCGGAGAATAGGGTGGGTGAACAAGACATTGGAAGCCCAGGTAGGCCAATTTCTTCTGGGTTGCAAGTGCCCAGTGAGTTGAGACATTGTCATGCAAGAACAAAACCGCCTTGGTGACCTTCTCCTGGCATTTTTCCTTCAAAATGTCCTTCATTTGCACCAGAAGAGATGATAATACTCGGCGTTGATAGTTTGGCCCTTTGGAAGATAATCAGTGAGGAGGATGTCTACTTGATCCCAAAAAATTGAGGTGAGAACTTTTCCAGTGGATTTTTGCGCTCAGAATTTTTTTGGGGTGGGGTGAGCCGCTATGCCGCCACTCCATTGATTGTTGGTTTGTCTCCGGGTCGTAGTGATATAACCAGATTTCGTCCATGGTCACCAATCGCAACAGGAAATCATTTGGATTGTGCTGAAAAAATTCCAAAAGTTGCTCAGACAACTGACACTGTTGACGTTTTTGATCTGTCTTCAGGCATTTCGGGACCCACTTCACAGAGAGCTTCTGCATGCCCAAATATTCATGTATGATGGATCCAGACCCAACCCGCTCATGTGAGATGTGCAGTTGCTCAGCTATTAATTTAGCTTAAATCTGGCAGTCTTCCAAGATTAGCTCGTGAATTTGATCAATTATCTCTGGTGTGGTCACTCTTTTGTGTCGTCCAGAATGAGGCGCATCACAGGTGGAAAAATCACCACGTTTAAACTGGGCCACCCAGTTTTTGACATTGGCATACAATTGTGCATGTTCCCCTAATGTTTTTCTCTGAATGGCGTAAATTTCCTTTGGTGCCTTGCCTTGCAGGAAAAAAAAAAACTATATGAAAGCATGCATCTCCATGTTGTTGAAATCGTGCGTCGCCTGACATGCTTCCTTTCAGCCTCTGTTACAAGAAAAGACTTGCAGTTTGGCACATGAACAGACCCCTCTTTCCAAGGACACTTTCGATTCCATCCTATGACATCGGGAAGTAGGTCGGGCTAAGGACTTATCAGCACCCCCTTATACATCAGCTGAGGGCCGTGTAATAACGTGCCATAATAAACACATTGGGGGTGACAGCTTTTGTCTTCCTTCGGGTTTGTGAGCATCACACTGCAGTGACTAGGGTTGTCCAGCACCAAAGGAATATTCTCCACATCAGAATTCTCAAGGAGGTCATTTGCATGTTTACTAGCTTTGTCATCCCAAATACCGTGGCATCTGAACATGCTGCACGGTTCACTGCCGCTCAGTTCCCAACCGTGTGATCAGATTGGCATCAGCAGTGTGTTTATCAGGCACATGTTTTTATCAGACTGTGTTTATCAGGCATGTCCATGTGACCTGTCTGCATGGTTAGTGGAGAGTGTCAGTAAGTTCGTGATCATCTTGCACCACACCATAATCAGGCAACCATGAGTACAAGTCATGTTCTGAAATATTCCTGGGATGTCAGCTTGCAGATCTCCTTCAGCCAGTCCCACTGCTAGATTGGAAAGAGTATGACATGAGAGGGCATTTCACCTGTCATGGTAGCATTAAGCCGAATGCAAAAAATTATGTTCACAGACATGCTATAGATTGCATAACCTACAAAATCTGTACAATTAGGGACCTCCAGTTCAACACTTGTGCAGGCTATAGCCACTCTTAATCAGTGTTACCCAGCTGTAACAGCTAGACAAGTTTCTGTACATTTCTGTCACAAGCATGATATGCATACGCAAGTGTATGTGCATGCACACATATGACGACAGCAGAATTTTCCCGTAAGACCATTTTGTTTTGTTCTAAGGAAAGATGGAAGGCTAACATCATGCCTAGATGTATTGTATTCGAGTGTTTTGTACAGAGGTTTCCTAACATTTAAATATTTGGCAATATTGTAATAGCATGTTGAATTTTTCAGAATGATGTGTTAAGAGTATTTCAAAACTTTTATGTCTGTCATGCTTTTTTTTCCCGACAATATTATCCTATTCTTCTTCCACAGAAAAGTGGAAAAGAGTTGTAAGATATTACCATGCTGCATGTACATGCGCACAGCCCTAGTTTCTCAACCTTTGAACCAGTATGCAATTGGTGGATACCTGAATGCCATGCTTTGTGATATCTGTGCTCAGTAACAATTCCATGGCTGCATGAATGTGTGTGGTGGGAGCAGCACTTGTGCTTTTTACTTGTGGCTGCTGAAATGGTGCATGGTAATTGATATTCAAAAGTCTGCACGTTTTGCTGTGGAGGTATTTGTTTAGAGTGTCTTATAACAAGATGGAAACCATGCATTTTCCGTAGTTTTTGGTTTGTTTGTGGTAAGTGGCGTAGCACTAGAACTAGGCATGTGAAAGAAATTTGGTACAGAGAAAGATCATTGACATATGTACACCTTTATTATGAAACATTGTAACTCATTAGTTACAGGCATTATTGTGATGTAAACTTTGAGGTTATGTCTGAAAAGTTTAGCGTAGGATTTGTACTTTTCTCTTACAAGAATAAAAGAAACAAAACTGAGGAGGACCCTAATAAATTAGCATGACTAGGATTCTCTGCAATATGGAAGTCTGCTTTATGAGTTCTGCTTGAAACTCCTTGCATCTAAGTGAAACATTTTCTCTAGTAGCAACACTGAGAATTTAGGTTAGGTGATATGAATCTAACAGTATTTGGAGGTAACTCATTTCACCTCTTTCCTGGTACATTGACTGTCCTTTTTCTGGACTTTGAATAATGGGCTGGGCAGCTGAAGACTCATGCTGCAATATGTGATGAGTGTAGGAGATTTTGCTCCTCTCCAGAGTGGTTCGGGGGTCCACCAAGCTTGCTACTCAGTGGGTGCTGGACCACTTTCCCTGTGGCTGGTACATGTGACTGCTCACGTCACTTGACCCCTTGGATCAAAAATGAGTGAAGCTGTGTTGTCACCCACTTCATATGCATTGTGGCATTCACAGGACTACTTTCCTTCAATAATATCTCGGGTAGACGGCCGCGTCAAGGTGTGAAAGTTCTCCAACATTTCAGGGACTGACTCTGTCCCCATTTCAGGGTGCTACTGTTGGCTTGGTAGAACCAAAAATGAAAATACGTGGCTTACTGTGTGGTGTATAAACCTCCATTTGGCACAGGTGCGGGATGGAATGCAGCCTGTCTGGTTAGTGAGTGGAGTCAAGAGATGGGGACAGGATCAGTCCCTGAAATACCAGAGAACTTTCAAACCTTGGTGAGGCCATCCACCCGAGAAGATTTCATTGAATACCGTCACCACGTAGCTTCAAGACTTATACTACTTTCCTTAAAGTCGTGAACTTTTCACCCACTCAGTGGCCAAGACTGAAGTTACAGGTGGTCAGATTTATAGGAATTTATCATGTCATAATTAGAAATATTAGCCCCCCCCTCTCCACACCAGCTCAAGGTGTGGTCAGTGCAGGTAGGTGGCCAGCTTTACTGTAGTAAGTTTCATATTCATCCCTTATATGTTGAAATGCACCGTTCAGATTATGCTGCTTTGAATGAAGTCTTGCATGTTATAAGAATAAATGTGAGGTTCAAGCTACAATTTTCCAGCCTGGTCACATGGGGTGCTTACTGGATATGCTGCTGGTGTGTGCTGAGTGAATGTATTATGGATTACTATGGTCACTGTATTTGTAACAGAACATCATGTGTTTGTGTAGTTGATGTGTAAGTGTGTTTGTGTGTGTTCTGCGATTGTTGTAGCCCAGTACAGTGGTAGACTGTAAGGACTTTACATCTTTTTTTAAAAAAAAACTCATTGTGTGCTGTTGTTTCTCTTGTGTTACAGTGTGCAGTGAGGGCTGCAGTAGAAGGGAGAATACTGGTGTTAGAAGGTATAGAGAAGGCTGAGAGAAATGTCCTGCCAATCTTGAACAACTTGCTAGAGAACAGGGAGATGCATTTAGAGGATGGCCGTTTCTTGATCCCAGCCTCCCGATATGATAAACTGCTACAGGTAAGTTCACAGTACAGCACCTCGTAACACAGCAGGACACATGGGTACTCAGATCACATACTGAGTTGCTTTTGGTGTGGTATTTTTTTAAAGTTATCGGTGTACAAACCATTTGTAGCTTGCTTTCCTTCCTAAAAACCAAATAACGAAGGCATTTGATATTGCCATGCTGTCTGGGTCTGTGTGTGCCCGTCTGCATGTTTGCTGCCAATTTCAGATTATGCAGCACCTGACCACTGTCCACAGAACTTGGTATGAACACTGTGATGTGTGGATACTCCAGTCAGTAATAACAGTGTGATGGATAAGTGAACTTGTGGGACAGATTGACGGTAGTGCTGCTTGCTTCCAGACTGTGAAATGTTGTGTGTTAGTAACCAACTTTCATTAAAGTAATACTATTGTAGAATGTGCATTACAATATTGTGGTCGTGCAAAAAAATTTTTAGCTTTGGGTTTGATGGCCCTAACTCTTTAATTACGGGATGTAGTACAGGGGTATCTCAAACACATACCTTTGTTTCAAATATTGTTTATAAGTGAAACATTACAAGCATGGCAGGAGTGCTGAACTGTGAGGTTATCTGGCAGATCTAGATGGATGGATGGATGAATGGATGGGTGGGTGGGTGGGTGGGTGGATCCATCTTTCGTCCTACCGATTGCCCATAGACTCCAGCCCCGGTCCCCTCCCCCAT
>Ga0123354_10017969_pt1 | contig 11083 bp, 8 predicted proteins | sample TergutLab28metaG_2_FD_97872 | JGI IMG/M metagenome (GOLD analysis project Ga0123354, IMG submission 97872) | Labiotermes labralis P4 segment gut microbial communities from Petit-Saut dam, French Guiana - Lab288 P4 | ecosystem: Host-associated > Arthropoda: Insects > Digestive system > Gut ... | reverse complement strand
GCACATCCTGTATATAAAATGTGAATAATACAGGAACCAAATACGTTAGAATTATGAAACAAACTGCATTTTGAAGAGAAAAAAACGGAGAGTATATACCATGTTTAAAATATTCGGTACCTAATATTTGTTGAATAAATATATAAAATGCAACTTTGTAGGTTAGCGGTGCGGTACGTCAACTGCATCTAAAGGTTGATGGGTTTATTTGGAGTAAAATCACTTTTCAATTTTTAAATGATACAAAGAAAATTACTTTTCTAGATCTGAGATTCTAACAGCATTGTTGATAAAGATTCAATTCTACCAAGATATAATGCTATGTTGAAGGTTACACATGTTTGCATGAGTTTCTTGCCTCCATTTATTCCAAGCACAGTGTTTCTGGATTACTTGGACTGCGACCATGGAAGCAATAATTCCTTCCAAAATGTCGGTAACTATTTACCAGCCAACACATCATCACATCCCAGAAGACTTAAAATTTTCATCAACATCACTATGAGAACCCCAAATCTAGCAAAAGAAATTAATCGTTCCCAAGCTGCAAACAATCAACTTTGTCAGTCATCTGCATAACAGCCATGCTATCCTTCTGAAATGCCAATTACTACTACCACAGTACTAACCTATTTTACACTAATTCAGACCACAGTAAGAGTAAATTTTATTTATTTATTTACTTATTTATTTATATCATTACACAATCACAGACTTTTGTATTACAAAATGTGTACACAAAAAGACAGTCTCCACAATTCTGTGCAGTCTTTGCACAGTGTACAAGAAATTAAAGCATAAATTATCATGTCAATACACCACCTGTTCCAAATCCACAACTGATGTGACAGATGTTGATTAAATTTGATATGAATGTTATGTCACTATTATTTCCTGTAAACAGTAATAACAACATGGCAAAAATACAAAATTATAGGGTGACAAACAGTAGCCTATGAACTGTACACTTGTACTTAATACTGTCATGGTATCCAATTAAGCTGTACAGAGGAGCTACAGGTTTTCAGAACAAACTGGTAAAAAAGAACACGAATAAACCGTGTGCACTCAGGATAAATGACAACTTAAGGCATTTAATTAAGAATGTTACATAAAATACTGCATTTCTTAGTTGCTGCAAACATGTGCCAGTGCAAAAAGGCACCATGAGTACTACAGCTACACACTGGTAGCAGGAAGCAATTACATAATTCCACCTCGGAAGACAAAAAGATTCTGCTTCTTTTTGTAAAATTCCATGCCACTGAACTCTTATTATTATTATCTATGTGTACAAGAACCATCATGATATGCATGATATGCAATGATCACAACACTGGCATATTTATTTTAAAACCCCCAATTTTTTTGGTCCTTACACCATTAGTAGAAGTCTGATAGACAAATGAACAATCAAAGGTTTATTTATATATATCTTATTCAATAAATTAAAAATACGTTTCAGCCATATAAATACACAACTATCTCAATTACCTTCACAAAAATAAGTTATTAAATACTACACTGTATTCATATTTATTGTTCATTCAGCAATGACACCAGCATCAGATTTAGCACAAATGGTATGATGGACAGGCAAATAATGAACTGGAAAGCATATTGGAATAGCAGCCATGTCCTCATTTCACGTATTATGCCAGCATTTACCTGGTGGGACTAGGTAACAACCACACAAGCCGTTGGCAGGATATCCTGCGTTCCAGCTTCAGTTCAAACCCAGCACCTACCACACACAAGTTAGAATCCTTAGTAATCCAACTTTCTTGGCATGAAACACATTGAAATCCACAAATTGTACACATGGTTAACATATATAACTTTGTTATTACAACGAATATATAAAACCCTTGATAGTTTATATTATTGTTATATAAGAATCCCTGATAATCACCTAAGAACCAAAATTAACAGGAGTTTTTCTACAAACATGTTATAATTATGACTTATGTTCAATTTTGATGGTACTTGTACACATAGAAGACTGCATTTCATCTATGCCTGATGCCAGCAAGCAATGTGACGGACAAGGTTGTATCGTTGATGCGTCTTTTTAGGACAAAATGGACACTGGAACTGTGCCGGTTTCCCACATTCATACTGTAGATGTCTCCGTAAACTGTCATTGCGTGTGTACGACTTTCCACACTGGTAACACTGGAATGATGAAGGATGGCTTGAAAGGTAAGGAAATCTTCGTAAAGATTTATCTGCAAAATAAGAACAGAAAGACAACTGTAGTCACATGATTAGCATTATGTTCACACATTCCAACTGGCAATCAAGACTCAACTTACACCACAGGACCATAATTCGTCCAAACAAGACCTGAAAAACGTGTTTAATTACCCTCTAGCAGTACCCGTTACTTTCAATTGTTCAGGTGTGCTGGTGGCAGGAGGGAAGGGGGGAAACCATTACAGCAATGTCAGAAAACCACGCCATTTAGCCCTGACACTAGTTTCATGCATGATGAACCGAAAAGAACTTGGAAGGAGGCATTAAAGGCCTAACATCGAGGTACTACCCTGACATCTGGTTCTAGAGACTGGGGGAAAAAAATAAATAAACCTGGCTAAACTTTCAACCAGGCATCTCCTGAATCAATATATATATGCAGCATTATTAGCACAATAACCTACAAAGTATTATCCTCATTCAATGATAAGTTGCCCCTGTCCATGCCATGAACACTTATAGGGGGAGTAGAGGTACAGTTCCACCCATTCTTAACCTCAGTGTCATGTGCAGGTGAGTGGTCAACATCACAGCACAACCACAATATCCTTAGGAAAAGAACATGAACACCCATTGAATACAAGGGTCAATGGACCCCACAGGCAGTCTCAATTGCCTGGAGGAGAGAAAAATCACTTTCCTATGCTGGCATTATAACCCTGCATCATTCAGCCCCTATCTTAGGCACTATACAACCTACACTATTCCAGTGCCCCTAATTCTGTGATAAATATTTAAAGTGAAACAAGGTCACAGTCTGTTTCATCTGCAAAGATACATTTTAAGTTTACATAATAAATCCTCAGCATGAGTCTCATCATTAAAATTATAGCATTATATTCAAACAGCACCAGAAGCTCTTTAGTCACTAGCCTATATCTATGTCTGAGCTAAACACATGGAAATTCAGGCCTGTGCATTCTATACATGAGATGTGCAGGCTTTTGGGGTTTTATGCAGCACACAATGTTAGTTTCATATGAAATGACCATTCTACACTGCAAAGAACCTGAACAGAGATATGAAACTACAGTCTATGCAGTGCAAAATCCCAAAAGAGCACAGATCTCATTTACAATGCAGTGCAAGCTTGAAATTACATGCCATACACATCTTTAGGCACATCTGTATGGCTTCTGTTGTCACATACACGTACACGAACAGGCTCTCAAAATGTTTTTCATCATTATTATCCTCATGGCAATGACATTGCTGGTATTATATTTTAGGAAGGAAAAGTGTCAAAACATAAAAAGAGGGACAGTACTAGTTTCACATGCACATACGGTACTGGATTCCACAATATTTGAGAAATGGAGAGCAGTACCATTTGCTTAAACAATTTTATCGGTATCTCACAATGATCACACTTCAATCCGTCTCGTTTCAAATTCACCAACATGCAACATACCTCAATGATAGCCTTCCAAACTAACTGGCCAACTTTATCCACATTGATAAATGAGTTTCAGTTTCACGTTTATAAAGACGCTTAAAAAACACATCCAGGCAAATATTTGGACCAAGAAACATGACTTATGTAGGGAAATTGATGAAGATTCGAACTCTTCTGGGACACGACAACGTGCAGACTGGTATACAGTTATCAGCATTTTGCTGCCGCTTGATGTCTCCATCATCTGAGACCAAGTCCAAAAAGACACTTATATGCCAATCCAAACAGCGTTACATCCCAAAAGGTTTGAATCTTCATCAACACCGATGTCAGAATCAAAAATTTTGCAGATATTTCATTAACAGAGGGAAGCGTTGTGATGTTTACATATCATCTGGTATTGTTAGAATACTTATAATGGAAATGAGATGGACTGAACATGTAGCTTGAATGGAGAAGAGAAAGGAATTGCATATAGAATACTCGGGAGAAGGCATTCGAAGGATGCCACTTGGAAGCTGAGGAGATATGAGATGGAGACAATGTGAAGGCTCTCTGGGAAAAGACTGAGAAAAACTGAAATGGGAAGTAAAAGGTATTAGTTCAAGAGTAGGCTTGAACCTTGCAGTTCTGCTGCAAGTATGAATTTGTTAGTTGTGTGTATAAATTAATGACACTTGAAAAAAATCTCATCAAAAAGACATTACATAATTATACCTGGAAATGAAATGGTACTCAAATTCATTATGTTTAATTCACATTAATTAATACAAATTATAAAGACTATAAAAATATCATTACAAACAAAGTTAAATATATCACAAACAATGCTTGTTTCATTAAAAGTGGAGTTTCTTGTTTATTATTTGGTCACGTGTTATTCTTAAATTAAGGGCCCCAATGAGCTCAACCAGACAGGAACATACTTCACCTGTGGCCAAGAATGAATACAGTCTGTTCACAATCCACAAGTACCATTTTACCTGCAATTACACTTTCAGCACAAGTGACAAAACTACTTATCACAGATAATCTTCAAAACACAATACACACAGCAATACTGCATGTCACCCAAGTACTATGCCAGATCAAAAGGAAAAAGGAATTCTTTCATCATCATCATCATCATGAAATGGAGAATAACACATACACACACAAACACAATTAAATACTTGAACACCTGAGACACAATTCTGAACTTAAACTCACTGAATGTCCAAAATTTTCAACCTCTGTACGAAGTACTGTATGCAACACTGTGATGTTTTCTTCTTTGTCAGTAGGGCCTGTAGCTAATGCCACAGAGGTACTGCAGCCTAGAAGGCTTATTGTACTCCCCCTATCCCCCCCCCCCAACCTGTTTGGACGTTCCCACGTTCGCCGCCAGGTGCCTCCATGTCCACGACACGAGAGATCCTAGTAGCGAAAGGTGGAACTGTGGGCAAGAACTGACCAGTGATTTTGCCTGAAATTGCGACTTCCACGTCAATTCAGGGATCTTTTACATGCCACAAATCTGCGACATGGGACCGACGGCTTTACTTCCCCTCCGAAGGAAGGTATGCTGAGGATTTTTTCGCCCTGAAAAATCCTGACGGCTTCAGCCGGGTTTGAACCTGCGAACTTGGGTACTTAAAGGCAGCACGCTACCGCTAGACCACCGAAGCCGCTAACACTGTGATGTTACTGACATACCTTGATGAGAACATGCCTTCATAAGTGGCAACATGAATGGTCACAGTATGTAACTGGCTCCCTTCTACTTTAGGTTTGTGCAGATATAAGTCTGCATCTGGGGAAATTATCACTCTATTACACATAATACCATGAATTATGACTAAACTATAATATATTAGCCACCATCATCTGTTCAAGTCTTTATGCTAGAATAATTCTACCTACAACATATGTGCACTTTTTTAATGACCAAAGAGTGAATTCCTTTCACCAAATATCACAGTATCCCCCCACATTATGAAATGCAAGAAGGGACAGATTTACCTCCTCTTCCATTTCTGTAGCTCCAATGGGACAAAATCCTTGCAATCTTCCTACATAATAGATAAATTTCCTCTCGTCAATCATGTCAGCATCCACCTGAACCAAATTCAGTTATACTGCAAACAAAAGCAAATTGTTCATCCAAAATGGGAGCACAAATTTGTCCTACGCCCCTTAGTAATCCAGAAGATTCACTTCAGCTACACGCACCTGGCAGCCTGTTAACTTACAAAAGGCGACCAGTGTTGAAGACTTGTCATTGACTTTCCCCAAACAAATTCAAGTGCGCTTATAGGGTCAGAACAACTAAGACAGTAAATTGACATACCAGGGACTGAACTACCCCATTCCCAGCACAAACAGAGGTATTTTTCTGTATGATCAGCCACGTGATGATCATGTCAGAAGGCAGGAAACAACATTCAGAGTCTGTCTTCCCACTAACATAGTGTTCATTTGAGGTCCTTCAAGACAAGATGAGTATGTAAGCTACAGTAGCATCATCCACCATATCAATATCCTGATGAGTATAAAAAACCGGGGTACTAAATCCGTCTTTACACACCTGACTTTGTACAGTCATGATAAAACTACAAATCCTATTTAGGGTTTTTCTCCATAGTTTTTGACATCCAAAAGCAGCCCAAATGTCACACTGCCCATTCATGTTCAAATAGTGCCCAGTTATAGAAGAAAGAGAGCTGTAACTCACACAGTACTGAACAGTCACAACTGCAACTTCCTAAAGGGTGAGTTTTATCACTGTCTGGACCAACAACTGTCTAACCTAAAGCTAAGTACAAGATCATCTCTTCATTTTCGCTGTTCGTATCCATGTATACATATCCATCTTCATTTTAGATGTGTCCATGAACCAATTGCAAATGGTCTTTCAAAACGTGCTTGTATGTGTACATTTTAAAGCATACAGGACACATGTGCTTTGGTTCCTGACCACACTCCATCTTTTGATGACGTGTCAATGAGCTCTTGTAATTATATGAATTACCACACCTGCCACATTTCCAAACTCTCTTTTCCAACCCTGTCATGTCTTGACTTCTGTTCATCTCACAACCATCTTCAACCATCAACAGACCTTGTGATATGGAGGCATCTTGTTGAAGCCAAAATTCACCTGAAAGCAAACAATCAATACGTGGTTGCTTCTCTGTGGACACTAGACTTGACCCATCGCCACTTGCAAGCTGCACCACCTCTGCTTACAAAACACAGTAAATGTTCACACCTTTGCAACAGCAGATAAGAAACAAAATTTGTTTTGAAAAAATCAGTTAAGATTCTCAAAAAAAATGTGGGTCTAAAAGTTATGTGTAGAATTCCTTTTTAAACCCCTAACCTTATTTGTACGGAACACACATAACTCTACATCATGACTCATTACGCAATACAATACAACATTACTTGCATGAGAATGAACTTTTTACACATAATAAACAGCCCCTATTTGACAGTAAAGCTAACATTCATTAAACAGTGCTGATTTTAATTGTGTATGAAAAATGATCATTACACATTTCTTCAAACTGTGAAATGATACAAACACTTTGTGTTGCATTTGAAATCAGCATATCAGAATTAATGTAAAGAATCAGCTTCATTCAATGCTACAAATATGTTCATGTTCATCCATGTAACAGAAACCAGAAGTTCAAGACAGACAGTGCATGAATGTAACAGCCACTACAATGACCTTGTTTAATTAAGCTCACATCAATTTCCAAAATATGTATCCTGACACCATCCTCCCAGCCCTTCGGTGTACCGACAGTCTCACTGCTGTTACTGTAATTTTGTCTTCTCATATGACCTGCCAGTCCAACCCATCAAACCTCTCTTACCTCATTTTTATAAGAAAAAGTAAGGGATCTGTAAAGACTCCCACACTCTTCATTACGTTGTGCGTCCCAACTCTTCTGCTAACTACACAGAAGAACACTTCTTCTTCGGTTGGTTGTGTTAACTTAATGTTACTGACATTCCTCAATCACTGTCAGAACACGGGCTCACATACAAGTATCTGTGTTATCCTGTTACAATAAAACATATAAAAGACAATTTCATGTTTCAACAAGTAATGTTTATTATACAAAAGCATAAGAATACAAATACGTTCTCAATATCAATGACACTTATGTGCATACCATAACTACCATCACACACAGACCTGTCTTCCGATACCATTCCATCACACGGTTTTATGATTTATGCAACTGCATGGCTATTCCTCAAAACGTACTCCATGTAATTTTTGATCTCTATGAATATATACTAACAAAATTATGCTACTGTATGCAAAATCTGTGAAAATATCAGTGAACTGATAATTCTGGAATGAACACTGAACTTCCACAAATATACAATATGATACTACAGTATTTAGAATCCCAACATTCTCAGGTCCAATGTAACAATATTGCAGACCCACACAGGAAAAATAAAATTATCTGCTGTATCAGTATGTTTACATTCACAAGTCAACATCATCTTGGCATATAACAAATTCAATTATATCATCACAGGAGAATCTTTTAGAGTGTTGACCACAGTGCTAATAAAATGCAAGTGTGCATCTTATGTCGTTGAGGCCAGCCCTCTCAACTGCCGCACAGTGGTACCTCCCTCCCACAAATAAAATAAGCAGCAAATTAATATCAGATGTAGTTACAATTTATTCATTCATGAGGAGAAGAACCCAAATACCCCAGAACAATGGGGCTGACAGCCAAATATGAACTCAGGACTATGAAGACTGGTACAGACAATAACAGGCTTCGCGAATTGGGCTGTGTGCATACACAGTTACAATACCATGTGTGAAAAATAGTGTTTAATTCAGACACTGAAAGAATATCTTCCCATGGTCACAAACCTTCAGAACCATCCAAATAACAACATTGTGGATTAACAACGCATTTTTTAACATCTAATTTCAGAAATTCAGCGCTCAGTAAGATTAAGAAAAGTTCTTATGAGACCTAGCTATGTGTAATATGAGATTATACTTCTGCTTAGTCTTCTTAGGGCAAAGTGGACACTGGAACTGGGGATCTTTGCCACATTCTAATCTTGTGTGACGTCGCAAAGTGTGGCGGCTGCCATACCATTTGCCGCACGTGACACATTCAAATGATGAGGCAGAACTTGAGTCCAAAGTTTCGGCTGTGTGTGGGGTGTACTTTCCTAACTGTTTATTCTTGTCTTGTGGACAGAGAAGATGGCGCTGGCTTTGCGGGGTCAATATCCCCAGCCAGCTAGTCTCTGTAACAAAAAGGTGTGCAAATCCTTATTGGTTAATTACTTCTAAATATTTACAATTACATTATAAGCAACAATAGACCATGTGAAGTGCAGGGGAAGAAATACACCCAACACCCAATACAATCCCTAGACATCATCAATCACAAAGAAATAACATAAAGGCAGCCAAACTTAAACATTAAGATTCAAAGATACAAACACAGCACCAGTTCATCCCTCTACCCTTAAAGGAAACATTTTCTTCATTGTCACTTCTCACTGAAACACAAGTTTCATGCTGCCAAGATGTCTAGGAAATTTCATCCAGGTTTATCATGTGTTACTTTACAGTATTCTTGGACTGTCTATCTACTATATGACATGGGATCAGAATGTTAATGCACAGCAGACATGTAAGGATTAGGGAGACAGCGATCACAGCATAAAGATATCATCCCATTATCTCCATAAAACTGCATTAATTAAACAGTAAAAAAAAATGTCAGGATGGTGAACGACCTGTCTCACATTTTCCTATAGGTCTGCAGAGCATGCCTCAGTTACAGAGTTATGTGGTGTTCACTAATATGTTTGATCATTCACTCGTTCATTCATTCGATCATTCACTCATTTCAATCATTCAGTCAGTCAACTAGAAAGTCAGTCACAACACTCATCAGCCAGTTCTAAGGAATGTGAGATTTGAGGTTCTCATAGTAATAAATATGAAGATTTGTGTTTTCTAGAATATGATGATGTCATGTCATTTCTAAGACAAACACCAATGCTTATAAGAAGCCTGCTGCCTCCATCTTCAGGAAGGAGAAAGAGTGCATCCACCCTGAGGTTGAAGGCACCAGGCACACTGGTTAACAATTTACCAAACCCCACTGAGGTTAATCCATATCACTGATCATTTCCAATAATGCTGATTAGCTTTATGTAATAGAACAAACTGAGTAGGCTTCACCCAGGGATTTTTGGTCTTCAGGGATGTTAGATTTTCTAAACCTGCTTCACAATGCAATATCCCAGATAATCAGAACCCTCGACATAAACACCATGGAATCTTCAAAACTCACACAAATTTTTATTCCTTTTTTTCCTGAGGCAGAAGACAGTGACCGTCAAGTCACTGAAATATAGCATTTTCATAATGGTGTATTTAATCCTACACGTGAAGCAAACTGCAGTCCTACTGTGGTGGTGGTGGTGGTGGTAGTGGCAGTGGTAGTAGGATGACACTAATACCATTAAATTTCAGAACAGAAGATGAGATCTACAGTGCACTCACTGTAACTAAAAGCATGAAAATCACAACAAAACTATGTGAGTGTGGAACAACAGTACTGCACACGCATAATGAGTCTACCCAATTACTATGTATGCAACTGCAGGCTGTGGTATGCTGTTGCTGTGATGTTACCTTCACTTGTAGATACACAGGGCTAGCTTTGCATTTATTTATTTTTCCAGCAAACCAACTCAAACACTTCAAATACCTTGGTCAAGAAAACGTTTGAAAACCAGTGCTGAAGGTTCGTCCCACATGCCTCCATGCTGTCATTCTACCCATGCATAATTTTAGTGGTTTCAAAATGAGCATAAATGGTACAATTAAAAACAGCATGAAACAAAATGGTTCTCTATGGATTTCAAGAAGGGAGAAAAAAGAAAGATGTGCCTAATGCTCACAAGTATTAAAACATTAACAAACACAATAAAGTGAAAGGAAGAGTGTAGGGTTAATTTAACATCACTGTCAGAACCTATGCAGAAGAAATGGTCAATATGTTGAATAAAACCACAAAAACCCTCAGCCAGAGCAAACATGTGTCCCAACAGAAATATAAACCCGGCAACTCAGAGACATACATCAAAAGCATTACTGCTCAAGCCAACTTGCTCAGTGACATGTTACTGTGGTCCATTTTGCAATATGAAAACATCACTGACAATCTTATGGAAGCATTAACTACAATCATGATAAAACCCACACTTTTAAACCACCTTTCAAATTTCAGAGAAAAAAAAAGACAGCATAAGAGATCTTATGCGTATTGGACCGTGCATCATCTTGATATTTGAATAAAGGTTGACCAACTAGATGACACTTGCTTTATTATATATTGCTCAACATGTTTCAGACGTTAATACGTCCATCTTCAG
>Ga0123354_10017967_pt1 | contig 11084 bp, 9 predicted proteins | sample TergutLab28metaG_2_FD_97872 | JGI IMG/M metagenome (GOLD analysis project Ga0123354, IMG submission 97872) | Labiotermes labralis P4 segment gut microbial communities from Petit-Saut dam, French Guiana - Lab288 P4 | ecosystem: Host-associated > Arthropoda: Insects > Digestive system > Gut ... | reverse complement strand
ATATTTCTGTCTCGATAATGGGCATATTGTTCAATCCCTCTTTTCTGTGGTCAAAAGCGGCAACCGGTTTTCTTTCCGGTTGCCGCTCGTTGCGCTGTTTTGGATGCATTCGATTGTTTATATTCTTCTCGCCGTCATTTGTATGGACTCGGGACGGGCTTACCTTACTTTTTCGTATAAAGCTCAGATCAGCGATTATTATACAACTTTTTTGTACACCAAAAAATCAGTGTGCGCCGAAAAGTTAACTTAAATTTGAATGACAAAACCCCAATCACCATCAATGTCTTGTGACATAAGGATAATTGGGGTTTTGCATATTTGTTTTGTAATCTACAAAACAACCGAAATCTACACTATCGGCATAGCTTTTTCAGTAGATAATGTGACGCACACTCGGAAAACAGTTTTGTAGATTATTTGTTACTATGGTACAGGTGATGCTCGTATAGGACAATTGCAATTTGCAGCCATTGTGTCTCCTTTCTACGGAAGCGCGTTTTTTCGTGTTCATTTTGAACTTTGAAAAGGCACTAATTCAACCCTATCACCGTTACCAAGGCAGTTCGCGTTCAGACCAATCGATGCCGTAGTCATTTACACTCGCATCATCGGCATCGTTGTCCTCGATAATCGCGCAATCGAACTCTCTGTCCTCGGTGACTGCGTAATCACGCATAAACATTTCAAGATATTTACCGGCGCAGTCCGCCCATTTAGAAGGTTTAATTAGGTTTTGGCTGCGGCCCTCTGGATTCGACATATCTTGGCAATACATTTCGTAAGCGATGTCGTCATATTCGTTTTTCAATATCCACTTGAGCACATAGAAAAGGTATTCTGGCTCCTCCGTCAGATCAAGCGCGATTTTCATCTGACCGTAGAAGAATTTCCATTCCTCTTTGCTGAGTGTGCAACTATATCTGCGAACATAGTTCGGAACAGCATCGCTTGTCATAAACTCCTTGAAGTATTTCAGTGTTTTCGTGTAAGTGGTGCATAAATGCTTGAAGCCAGCATCAGCCATCGTTCCGTCTTCATTTGTCCCTGCTGTCAGTATATACTCTCTCAGTTCCTTTTTCGGGCAGTTAAGTGTACAATTGCCGCAGCACGTGGTTGTTTCCATCATGATTACCGCGCTCCTTTTCATTTTTGATGCGTGCAACTTAATAAACGCATTTTGGTGTGTATGATATCCTGCCCACGCAGTAAGGGCAGTTTGTGCCGCCGCTTCTTGATGAGACGCTGGTTTTCCACGAGTGACCCTTAGCCTTACATTTCCACCACACTGGTTTTTCCGAAAATATAGTCACCTGCGATGGCAACAACGCGTTTTTATCTGTATCCCATTCGTCAGCCAGTTTTGGTTTGAGAGTTTCTAAATCATTAAAACCAGCCAACACCTTGCGCCCGGAACAGATGGGGCAATTTGTGCCGCTGCTTCTACCGCATACACTGGTTTTCCACGAATGACCTTCCCCGCAGCGCCACCAAACTTTCCTGTTGCTCTTTTCTGTAACCTGCGATGGCGTTATGTCGTTCAGTTTATCATCCCACTCATCAGCCAGTTTTGGGTTTACCGTTTTCAGATCATTAAAGCCAACCAACACTTTTCGCCCCGAGCAATAAGGGCAGTTGTTACCGCTGCTCCTACCGGCAACAGCAGATTTCCAGGAATGCCCCTTTTCACAGCGCCACCAAACCTTATTCATAGAAAAGGGAGTAACTTGGGTAGGCAGAAACTCGTTTTTGTCCATGTCCCATTCACTTGCGAGTTCGGGGTTGTGAGTCTGCAAGTCATTGAATCCTGCCTGAACTTTTTTCCCGTTGCAATAAGGGCATCCGGTGCCAGCCAAGTTTCTTGCGGCTATTTTTGCTTTCCATGAATGCCCCTCCTTGCATTTCCAAAAAACGTGTTTCCCTGAACTTGCCGTGACTTGTGATGGCAGGAGCTGGTTTCTTTCATAATCCCATTCACCAGCAAGCTGTGGATTGAGCGTCAAAAGATCGTTGTATCCCGCAAGAACTCGATTGCCAGAGCAGAAAGGGCACTCATATCCAAGGGATCTTTTTGCGATGCTCATGTCCCATGAATGCTCAACTTTTTTGCATCTCCACCAAACAATCTTGCCAGAAAAGCGGCTTACCATTTCCGGTGTCAGGTCGCCATTTTTATCAGTATCCCACTCATCCGCAAGCCTTGGCTCGGTAGTGCGCAAATCGTTGAACCCCGGCAGGACTTTTTTGCTTGTGCAGTAAGGGCAACCACTGTTTTTTAATACCCGATTTCTTATCATAGCCTGCCACGAATGCCCCTTTTCACAAAGCCACCATCCCATTTTATGGGTTTTTGCCGCTAACGTCTCAGGGTTTAATTCGTTTTTCTCAGCATCCCATTGCTTCATAAGGTCAGTATACTCGGCAAGAAAATCGCCTTTACTCATCACATTTCTCCCACATTCTTTGTAATAGCTCATCTTCCTCATCTTGGATCTGAATATCACGTGCTACAGATTCGCGCAGAGACATTGGCGCATTATGCTCCGTCATGTCAGCGACAGCCTTTTCCGTAGCGCGGGTCTCTGCCTCAATCAATTCTCTTTCTTTTATCAATATCTCATTGGCGACGGCAGGGTAAAGATATGTGCGCAGCATCTTTCGTAAATACCGGTTTTCCGTTATGAGCTTGTTGTTTATCGCGTAAAGCGCCGCATAATCGGATTTCAATTTTTCGCCCTGTCCTGTCGTTTCCTTTAGTACCGATTCATGCTCGGATTTTTCCCGCATCAGCGCCCTGTTTCGCGCTGCCGCCATCTCTGACTGCTCATAAACGCGTTTCCAGTAAGCATCCAGTTCTGTTAGTGCTTGTACAAGCTGCACATGGTCTTTGTTGCTACGGATAAACCCGGCGACATCAAGGCTTTTGTAGGCCGTAAGGAATTTTTCCTCGCGCCGAAACTCTGCTTGCGTATCCGCATAGCATTTCATTCGCTCAATATGCTCCCTGACCTCAAGATTCCTCGCGAAATCGTAGCCCTCGGCCTGATAGCCAAGCTCAACGGCATAAGCGGCGATCAAGCTGCATTTCATGAGCTTATCGCGCCCTTCCGCCTTTGTCAGATAGTACGAGTCTACAACCGAAATCATCTGCTCGGAAGTCATTTTCCGTGGCCTTCCCATCACAATCCCCCCATTTTTCCGTATAGACAGTGGCTGTATTTGGAACTGCTGTGCTGAAGCCGCAGAAGCGCGGATTGCATATCCTCGTCACAACCCCTGCCTTTTCTGACCAACTCTAAGAGCCGGATCAGGTACTTGCTGTCCTCATCAACCCGGCTTTTTAGCGCGTCGGCGTTTGAATCTGAGAACAGAAGGTGCTCACCGGTTTCGCCGTCAATAAAATGCGGGCATGAAACGCAGTCCCCCAATTCACCATTCGTACCGATGCTGCGGATGCAGTCATTGATGCTGCCGGAAAAATAGGTAGGCGAGTCACATCGTCCACCGTTCACCGCTGCCGTTTCACTTACTCGGAATACCCTGTGGCTTTGCATATCAACGGACGCGCTTCTGTTCTGCTTTTTGTACATATCGTATGTGGCGCATTCTATGAACTTGGAGATGTTTGAATAATAATTGGAGCTGACGGTAATATCTTCGTGGCCTGCCAGTTCCTTGCAGATGGTCGGCGAGCCGCCGGAGATTATCAGGCTGATCATAGCCAAATGCCGGGTATCGCCAAGACTGATCCTGTCTTTATCAGGTTCGATCTCCATTATCACGTCCTGAAAGTTCCTCAGACAATACGACAGGTTCTGATAGGAGTAGTAGACGCTGGATGATGGGACATCCCTGCCAAGACAAGAATAGTGGGCTTTCGGCACAAACAGCGTGTTCAGCGACGATAAGGGCAACTTGTCGGTTACATGAATGTACCGCAATACCTCATCCGCCAGCCCGTCGGCAATTGAGTATTTCATCAGCTTGTAATCGCCGTCAATGCTGTAATGAAGCTTCCGTAGCCCCCCTTTCAGCACTGTGCGCCTTATTGTAAGGATTTTTTCGCCGTTTTTAGTTTCAAGGCATTGCCTGGGGATGAGCAAAAACTCTGTCGGTCTCAGCGGCAGGATAGCTGTAAGGTTCCACCAAAAATACAGTGGGAAGAAAAACAGCCGATCGTTATCGCTCGCATTTGACCAATAACCCTCTAAAACATTGTTAAAATCGAAATACGAAGTGAAGTCAGCTAAAACCCGCTGCCGCTTAGTATCCTGTTGTTTGGGCTGGAACATAATCTGCTCTTCCAAATCCTCAATTACCCGGTCTTTTGTTTCCCCGCCGGGAAGAAGTTTAAGAAATTCGACCAATTGCTTGTCCGCAGGCAACTCATCGCACGGTTTTTCTACCGCTTTCACAAGTGCATGGACGATCCCCCTGATATTGCGTATGCCGAAATCGCCCATGCTAAACACTGTGTAGCTTTTTAAGCAATCCACAAAGCGACGGTAAGGGCAACCCAGCCAGCTTTCGGCGTGTCTTTTGAACATAAGCTCATTGGGAAGAAACCTCAGAGTCGTCTTTTTCACTTGGTTCGTAATTGACCATTCGTCATTGTGGAAGTTTTCGCTTAGAATAACGCCCCGCGCCCGGTAACCATCAAAGGTTTCGTTTGCCTTTTGAAGCATTTCTTCATTTAAGTCGGTAAGCAGATAGCAACGCTCGTAGTTTTTGCCTTTACCGTTTTCCGCTGCCGCCGTCAGCATAACATCGCCCCCATTTTCGCTGTTTTGACTAACGCCTTTATGTCTGCCCCCGGGTACATCCGCTTAATTGACAGATATATTTCGGAAATGGCGGGCATCACAGCTTCTTTCTGTATTTTTCTGTAGCGGGCAGCTTCCATAGGCGAGGCGCTACCTTTCATGTTTTGCAGCCTTGCGCATTCTTTGGACAAGTTATGCAGGATTGTTTTGGTATATATTTCATAGCCGCAGCCAATGCAGCAGCTCCGTAGCGTGTCCGCACAGGTGAACCCGGATGCGGTCATCAGGCATAGAAATCCATCTTGTTTTCCCGGAGCGTTGCCAGAGGCTATATTCTGCAAAATATCCGATATGCTGCCACGTATATCTTCAGGGCGCTTCATAATCTCGGCAACAGCAAGCCGCGCCTTTGCAAGCGAGCGATCCACGGCCCTTGCGAGTCCTTCGAGGCCTGATGCTTCGATGCCAATCTCAGCTAAAACTTTTGTCTGAACATCGATCGGCAAATCCGTATAAGTATCGTTTGCGTACATCTCCATCATCATGGAAGGGATAAAGCTGAACACGCCGCGCTCAAACATTTCCCGTGCGATAAACTCGGGGCGGTAGCCGGAAAATTTAGCGTCCCTGAGATAAACATCCGTTGTTTTTGGCAAGGAGCCGATCCCGCCCTTGTGGCTTCTGGCGAGTGCGGCGAGCATATAGCCTTTAGGCCGCCCAGCGGAAGAGTCAGCCATCGTTTCTATGCCCTGAAGATATGACTTGACGGCTCTCCTTGAACTAAACCCGCGCGCCCCGCAGGCTTTGGCAAAGCCTTCACCAAAGAATGCCAGAATGTGGGCTTTATCGCCAGCTCTTCGCATGAAAGGTTCCCCGGGCTTTTTCGATTCATGGTGCGAAGCAGCGATTGCGTAAATAATCCCAAAAGGGCAGCCAAAACTCTCTGGTACAAATAACTTTAGTTCGGGAACATCGCCGTACCGTTCTGTTTTTTGCGGCTTAAGCGGGGTGTATCGAAGCCGGAACTCAAGTTCATTTAAGATTCCGGTTACATCGAAATCCCCAGCCGAAATCTGCTCACGGATATAGTATCCGTCAGCGGGAAGCGTCGGCATTGGTAGCCTGACAATATCCGTTCCGCGCCATGCGCATAAGAAGTGGCACGATACAAAAAGCCATAGGTTCGCATCCCTCTCCGATTGCAGTGCCTTTTTCAGCAACTGCTCATTTTCCCATGACTCCTCATTGAAAATTATATATGCCATTTTCAGGAAATCCGCTGTTTCATACGCGTCGTCATTCATTTCAGCGCTACTGCGTGAATTGAACTGATACGTCCAGCCGTTTGACAATACACCTCGTTCCCCGGCATACACCAGGAACTCGGAAAACAAACGCGCCGAAAACAGAGGCAGGTCGTTGTCCATATCCTCCGCCAGACAATCCAGCTCTTTGCTTCCGATCTGCGCAATTTCGTCTTTCAGCGCGAAGCAAAGATAATCCGCGAGTTTCCATGCGACGCTGCTTTTAGGTTGCGCGTAATCAATGAACTTTGCGAACAGCTCCCCAGTTTTCGGAAAGAGTGCCAACAATCTTTCTGTCAGCAGTTCAAGCTTCTTATCATCGCTGGACGCATATGAACTGATCCACAATTCAATCTTCGGGCGGATTTGTTCGGAATCGCTCCGATTGATATGAAGCGACGAGTCCGCGCTTTGCACACCGAAGCAGTTATTGGCATCCATAAAATCAAGGAAAGCTTGGCGGCATTTTCTCTTTTTTGTAGAAAAGAGGGGGTTGACAGCAGAATATGTATCTGCCAGTTCGAGGATGCTTATCGTGTCATTGTTACTATTTCCCATAAAGCTTGCCTCCTTGCACGGTCAAAAAATCCGCCAGCATATTGTTGGCTGCTGACAGTTCTTTGATAAGGTCGCCTTTGTTCTGCAAATATACGAACGCGCTTTTGGGGCTTGAATCGCCTCGCCAATACTGCATCCCGGCGATGTCTTCGCCCATCAAGGCGAGCTGCACGGAATACCAGTGACGCAATGCATGAGGACCAAGATTGTTTTCATAAAGTAGCTGTCCGTATAAATGGCATTCGGGGTCATCGCTGCGGATAAGCTCCGTCCTCACATGGTCTGTCATTAGATGATGAAATTTGCTTTTGTAGCCCGCATATGTCATAGCCGTTCCACGGCTGTTTGTAAACATGGGGCAATATTCACGTTCAAACTTGCTGCTAAAATACTTTTTGTGAAACTCGTACGCTTTGCAAAAGGCGGGCAAAAAGGCAGGGTACACTTGCTGGCGGCGGAGTTTCTTTATGCCGCCGCAACTCACGCCGTCGCTTCTCAGGGCATACTTTGCGGTGATGTCAATCTCAACCTTTTTAACTACTCCTTCTATGGCTGTTATGACCAGTCCCGAACCCAATGGGCTGCATTCCTGGCGCACATTGCATACTTCGCCGGGGCGCAGCCCCGTGAACGCTTGCAGGCAGATGGCGAACATAATCTCCGGGGTGTGGCAAGATGCTTGGTTTACGATCACTTGGAAGACTTTCGTTGGAATATCCCGTAGCGTTGTCTTTACAGACTGCACTGTACGCACTTTGAAGTTAGGAGTAAGCTTTTTGTGCGCTTTACCGCGCTTTGTAAGCACAGTTCTCTCGCTATACAAATCCTTCGGGGAGATTTTCATATACCCCTCGAAGCCGCGGCACAGTTTTCTAAAAAACCCAGTTACGGCAACCACGCATTTTTCAATTGTTTGCTGGCTTTTGTTGCTGCCGTCATTCTTCTTTTCGAGCGCGTAGTCTTGGAAAAAGGCTTCCAGCATTTTCTTTTCAATGCCGAAAACGTGCTCGATGCCGAATTTACCGTGGTTGTCGATCAGGACGTAATTCAGCATTGCGCAGATGTAGTGCAGCTTGGTCTTGGCGTCACTGGTTATGGGGATGCAGACCCCTTTAGTGTATGCGTCAATATAGTTGTGGAAACTTGTAAAATGCACGATAACGTCGTACTTGTTCTTTATCACAATGAATGATCTTGAGTAAGCTATCGTGGCATCATGTACGAGCTTGTGCTCATATACCCCATAACGGTAGTTTTCCCGCCAACTCTCCAGACGTTCCTGAAAGCTGATTATTCTACCGCCCATTCCCCAACCCCTCTTTCAGGCACATCAGGCAGCTGCTTCCGCGATTGCGGGCGGACGGCGTGGCTTTGAAACTGTGGCCTTTGTGGCAACGCCACTTCACCTTGATATGGGAGAATGCGGAAATTTCTTCCGGCGACAAGTGGTCATTCCCTTTGTAATCCCATTTTGCAGCGAGGTCTGGTCGCGCAGATGCAAGGGGCTTGAAGTCGAACTTCCTTATGCCGCAATCATAAGGGCAGCCAGCTCCATTCATCCTATCGCTGATCCTGGCTTGCCAACTGTGCCCGGATGCGCACTTCCACCAGACAAACCTCCTGGGGTCGTCTGCGCAATCCTCCGGGTGCAAACCTCCATCCTTCTCGTAATCCCATTCTTCCACCAGCTTGGGGTTTTCAGTAATACTCCCGTTTTCTAACATTTGTCCTGTCCCTCCTGTAATAAATTTAGACACTTATCATAGCAGGACTGTGGGGCAAGAAACAGGCTGATAATTTTCTGAAATATTGGATAGAGTAGAGTGTTTGCGCCCGGATTGAAAATGAGCCGGACAGGCGAGCCTACAGGAAGCCGGTTTGCCGTTTCCTAGCAGGCGCGCTCCATGACATATGCGGGTTTCGTTTGCTTTTTGCAGGCGAAGCCTGTATAATCTGAGCGGGGTTCTGGATCAAAAATCGAGAGGCCGGTGCAATACATGGACAATGAGCCTATGGCTGGAGATATTGCTGCATCTTTCACCGATGTGGTGAGAATTATTGATACATCAAAGGAAGCCGCGTTCCGGAAAGTGAACGAGGAACTGATCCATATGTACTGGCAGGTCGGCGAGTATCTGAGTGAAGCTGTGAAAGACAGCCGCTATGGTGATGGGTATATCCGAAACCTTGCAGATTTCTTCGCGGAGAACTACCCTGAGATTAAAGGCTTCAACCGCCGAGGGCTGTACCGCATGAAGCAGTTTTATGAAACATATGCGGGAACAGAGATTGTGTCATCACTGATGACACAATTGAGCTGGACGAGCCATTTGAAGCTTATGTCAGCCTGCAAAACAGTTGAAGAGCGCCGTTTCTACATAGAACTGGCAATTAGGGAACGATATTCTGTAAGGGAACTTGAACGCCAGATCGACAGCGGGTACTATGAACGGCATATGATTTCGGCCTCAGCGCCCCCGGCAGTGACTGACGGGACGCACAGGAAAACACGTAATGCCTTCCGTGATAATTATGTCCTTGAGTTTCTTGATGTCGAGGAGCCCTTTGAAGAGAAAGATCTGCGGAAATCAATTGTGCGCAACCTTAAAAACTTCATTTTGGAGATCGGCAAGGACTTTACATTTGTCGGCGAAGAGTACCGTATTCAGGTAGGAAAGCACGACTATTATTTGGACTTGCTGTTTTACCACAGGGAGTTGTCCTGCCTGGTTGCGTTCGAGTTAAAGATCGGCGAGTTCCAGGCCGAGTATATAGGGAAAATGGGCCTCTACCTTGAGGCGTTGACAGGGATATAAGGAAGCAGGGCGAGAACCCCAGCGTCGGGGTTATCCTCTGCGCGTCCAAAGACGATGAAGTCGTCGAGTACGCTTTGAGCCGCAGCCTGTCGCCCACGATGATTTCCGAGTATACGCTAAAGCTGATAGACAAGCGGTTGCTGCAAAGGAAGCTGAAGGAGTATATTGAGTTGTCGGAAACCGGTGACGACGGGGACTGATCGGATATCCCAACACATCAAAAACTGAGTTTCACAGAATGCGCCCGATATGCATAGGACTTTAGTAGAATGGCTATGCCAGGCGTGTTCGCCGATGTGTCTAAATAGAGGGGTCCTATGTTCGATATTAACGATATGGAAATAACGCTTGAAAGTTTCAAGATGGGGCTTATCACTCGTGCTACTGGCGGGAACTATGGGACCGAGGACTATAGGAGCGTCAGAGATTATTTGCTTTCTGTGCAGGAGATAAAGGACTTATTGCCAAAATTCGTTAAGGTTTGCCATAACCCAGACGAATTTTGGCAGTTTATCAAAAATGAGTTTGGCAGTTATTCCGAGCGCAGAACATATATTACCAACGAGCTAAACCCATTAATTGATTACTATGCTGAAGGTAGAAGAAACGATGAAATCATAAAAGTCAATTCTGACTCATATGAGCTTGGACCTGAAATTGGTTCCGGTGGCTATGGAACTGTTTACAAGTATTGGCATAAGCAACTTGAGATAAACTTCGCAATCAAGTTCTTGGAACCTAAGTTTACCAGCCAAGACGACAAGGACGAACATCATAAACGTTTTTTCCGAGAGGCAAAGATGTTGTTTTCTCTTAACCACGATAGCATTGTGCGATTTTATGATACAGGTCTTATCGGGAATACACCGTTTATTAAGATGGAGTACATTGAAGGATGCAACATTTATGGGCTTATGAAAAAGTACGGCATTTTGAAGTATGAGAAATCGCTTGTACCAATTAGGCAGATACTGGAAGGACTATCACATGCCCATTTATTGGGAATTATCCATCGAGATATCAAGCCCAGCAATATAATGTTTGATACGGAAAGCAAGAGATTCAAAATAATCGACTTCGGCATTGGCGCTTATGTTGAGCATGAACTGTATTCAAGGCTTACGAATACTGGTGAAAACATTGCTGGCAGCACATATACTGCCCCAGAACTGCTCGAAAATCCAAAACTCAAAGATATAAGGAGTGACATATATTCGGTTGGCGCATTGTGGTATCATTTAGTAACTGGGCTTACCCCCAAGGGGAGTGGCATGGGAAAACATCTACTTGATTTTGGATTATCTTCTCAGCAATCTGGTATAATTTTGAAGTGCCTAGAATCTATTGAGGAACGATACCCCTCTTGCGATGATGTTTTAAGCGCTATATCAAATAACATCAAATAAGTTCGAGCTTGTGAGAAATCTACAATACCCTACTGTTTCAAAACAAGGTTATGTAGATATCAGCGCCAAAATATCTACATAACCCATCAGGAAAAATTTTAACTTCCGAACACACTTTTTGCCATGCTGCCAGTTTTAAACAAGGTGAAGCAGAGCAAAACCGTATACCCGGCGCATCCCCAAATTGCTGCGTGGATGCTGCTCGACGACGTTATCTGCTGAAGCAGGATCGCGTAT
>Ga0123354_10017966_pt1 | contig 11084 bp, 5 predicted proteins | sample TergutLab28metaG_2_FD_97872 | JGI IMG/M metagenome (GOLD analysis project Ga0123354, IMG submission 97872) | Labiotermes labralis P4 segment gut microbial communities from Petit-Saut dam, French Guiana - Lab288 P4 | ecosystem: Host-associated > Arthropoda: Insects > Digestive system > Gut ... | reverse complement strand
TACTTTAGCGAGGAAAGTGTAGCTCCCTGATGATGATCTTAGGATCGAAACATGTTGGAGCAATTTTAATGTTTTAACGTGGAATTTTTATGTATGTGCATCAGTTGGTATACTAATTAAATAATTCGACGAAATGCACGGTGCAACAATAAGGACAATATATATATATATATATGTATGTGTGTGTGTGTGTGTGTGTGTGTCTCTCATTGTGCTGTCTATCTTACGACATGTCCATGTGGTTCTTTCAAAGCGAGATACATACACAGATACATAAATAGATAGATAGACAAGGTAGATGGACAAATTCAGAAAACTTAGTACATTACAAAACTAGAAGTATTGCCCGAAGCCTAAATGCGGCCGTCCTTATTTAAAAAATAGGCATTTCAGTAAGTATTATTTTTCTCCCACTAACCATTCCGCGGTAGCGAGGGGCCTCCAAGCACCGACATGTATGATTCATAAGTCGTGCAAAAGGATAAATACTTTTACAGAGTTTCTGAGCTTTATTTGAGACACAATTCGGGTCCCACCGAGCCTCACACAAAGCGACATCTGTCGTTACACCCTTAACGAGATAAATATGCAACTTGGGGATGGAGGTGGAGACCCCCTCGTGTTCAGTGTACCAGAAGTAACAGAGCCGGGGTTGGGACAACACCAGTAGGTGAAGTGGAGTGTTGGCCAAGTGTTGACGGCAGTGTTGACCCCTTCGGAGCATTATAAATGATTGCCCATTTCTGTCAATACAGAGCGACTGTAGACTGAGGCAAGTCGAGCAGAATTAACGTACTTGGATATCAACATTTTGTTGCTCGCTGCGACGAAAATGGGGGTGTGGGGGGGGAGGTGTTAGGGGGCTGTTGGGGGGATACCGGTCTGCTTTCTTAGCGAGAGGTGTACAGTATAACGGCAGCAGTGTGGGGTTCATATATGGCTCTTTACCTTTAATTATTTCCTTCTCCGGAATTGTTGAAAAAAAGAAATATTTAAAAATCCACATGAGAAGTCAATAATATTCAATTTCATTGCTATGCGACAAATATAAATTTGTAGATCATTCTTTACGTAAAACTGTAATCAGCTTCTTCAGCAGATGTCTAAAAAACGCCTAATTGTACCTAAACGTTTGCAGCAAAATACCCCCTTACCTTTATTTTGTAATTTTTATTGGCGTGAGGCCCAAATTGAACGGTACACAAGTGAACATTTCACCAATGTAAAGTCTGAACTACATCTTTTGAAGTCTGAAGCATGAGACGCACTAAATAACCCTCAAGGGTGGTGTTCGAACCTCCATGGAACACAAATAAATCAGTTACGAAAGTCACATTGTTTTGTGATATTCATTGAAGTTATCTCTGTTTACTTAAAGTAACCAATATTTACGAAAGAGGTAATTTGTAATCAGAATGCCAAGCCACTGGCAAAACAAATGGCGCACGAGTAAGTTAAAATTCGTAAGTCTGTTTCGAATACTTAAAAATTAAGGGTGTTTTATCAGAAACCGAATTTATTGTTACTCCGTGGAAGATACGAGGAAGTAACGGTGACCCTATGTAGAACCTGAGGTTGTGACAGCAGTGCACATGAAGACTCGGTCGTGTGGATTATTAAAGAGACACGGACGTATCAAAGGAGCTTCATATCAATCCCAGGCTCTACCTGCGTATCAATCCTACATGGCTTCAGTTTAAGAAAACTGGATCTTCGCGTGTAACACTGTTCTGAAGAATGATTCTAAAATACGTCTGGAGGAATACAGGCAAGTTATAACAGGAGTAGACGAGACTTGTATCATACGTGTGAATGGGAGTGGCTTCTTTAAAAACGTCTGTTTATCAACAGAGTAATATAAGCTTACTGACACTTGACAGCGACTGTACAAGAAATGATAAGCTTTCTGGGAACATTTCAATGTGGCCTGACACTGTCAGCGTTTGAATGGAAGGCCTGAGGAAAAGAAAGACAGCGGCGTCATTTTCAGTGAAGATACAGGAACCAAAAACCCTTGCAATAAGAAGCAGTCTAAGCAACTTAGAGCAATCCTCACCCTCTAAGCATACAAAATTGAGGCACCAGGATCGAATCTTGTACGAGTTGACTATTATTCTCTCTTAAAATTTTCGTGATTTTACCCATTCTGTCCCGATGATTTACGGGATAGTGCCAAATCCCTGCACTTGGAAGGACGTCGTTAAGGAACATAAAAATAAATTCGGTAAGTTTCCAGTAAAAATTATTAGAATGATCTGTGTACCGACAGTGTGCATGTGGCAAGACACGCAGACCACACAACTCCACAATATGACCAGACTGTAAAAGCGATGAGGTTAAGACTGTACAAAAACTACAGTATTTGTTATCTTCGTTTAGCTTTGCCTAATTCAACATCAGCCATTCGCTTTACAACATTTGAGTTTTAGGAAACATTTGGGAAAGAAACTAAAAACAATGAAATGCTGGATTAATATTGCATGATTTTCATTACTATATGGAGAAGCTTTGAATGGACTCCATAACATGCTACTAAGTTAATTCGGCATTGGAACTGTCAATAGGAACGTAAAGGAAAACAAAATTTGCTTCTGTTCACGTCATGAAGATATATGGGGAAGTTGAGCTATGGCTCTACTCATTCTTAACCCCACTCTAGATGCATGAGGCCGGTCAGTTTCACAATTCCGCCACTTCACCCAAGAGAAAGAGCCACTGGCTTCTATTGAATAGAATTCTCGACGGATCCCACGAGTAATCTGCACAACCTGCAGAACAGAAGAAATGGCCCTAACAGGAATCGGATAGCTCAGTCAGTGAAGCGACTCGCTACTGAATGGGAGGTCCTGGGATTGAATCCCGATGGGAGCGAGATTTTCCGCACCTACCAAGACTGTCCCTGGGACTCACCCATCCTCCCATCAAATGGACACCGGGTCTTTTTGCCGGCAGGGACGTAGCAGTGACCATCTACCCGTATCTAGCGTTGAGGTTGAAGAAAGAGCAGTGTTGTACCTGTATTCCGCATCTAGGGCTTCATGGCAAGTTTTACGGTGAACACACGGGAATCGAACACGGCTTGGTTTGTCTACTTATTCTGCACTCTATTCACTATCACAAGCTGCACTATGTGGCCTCGAAGATTAGGAATATCTACGTAGGAAAACGGTGTTAATGTATGCTCACTGCTCTCCGGGCTACAATTTTGTGCCCTACAGCGCCGTGTGATGTTTGACTGAGAGGGAGAATCCGTACTGTAAATGGAAAATAATTGAGCCGAAATAATGAAGGAGCATTTGAAGAACATTTACGAACGTGATGGAGAAAAGTAACGAGAGAAGGACAAAATGAAAGAGGTAAAATGAAAGAAAGGCAAACAATACACAGTAGTCACTGACAGTGTAGTGAACAGATGTTGGTAGCAAACAACTGTGTCTTCTAACTTAAAATATGAATAATGAGCAAGGTACAGCACACGTCACTTCCTGTGTGCCGTTTGGATACATAAAAGTAGGCCTCTATATGAGGTAAAATATATATGAAACGAAGAAATATTCGGACCTATAGGCATTCGGTTATATAAAGCCACGATATTCTAGGTTGAGTGTATGTATGTGTGTGTGTGTATATATGTATGTGTGTGTGTATATATGTATGTGTGTGTGTATATATGTATATGTGTGTGTGTGTGTGTATATATATATACAGGGTGGCGTGGAGCCGACTGACACATTTCAAATTTGAATATTGCGCCGGCGCGATAGCTTGTCATGGTTGGCCTGAGGAGGAACGGTAGAGAAGAGGACTCCATTTCATTTAGTCAGTCGCAATGGAGCGTTGGAATGTCCAACAATGTGTTACCCGTGTTCGTAGTTTCGGCGACATCGCGTGGCCTGCTCGGTCGCCCGACATTACTGTACCACATTTTTTCCTGTGGGGTTTCCTGAAAGACCGTGTGTTCCGGAGGCGTATCATGACTATTCAAGAACTCAAACAAGCCATTGTTGACGAAGATGTGGCTATTGATGAGGACCTACGGAGGTGCGTGTACGGCAACTTCCAGACACGCTTGCAACAATGCACTGATGTAGACGGAGGCCATCTGCCTGATGTTCAGAAAATAAGCTTGTAATCTGTGGGTAATAAATAGCATAATTGGACGTATTTATAGACCGTTTCGCTTATTTTTCCCTGTTTCCATATATTATCTATGACCATTTTAAATGTGTCAGTCGGCTCCGCGCCACCCTGTATATATATATATATATAACTACAAATATAAAAAGTGTTTACACATAAGACGTCTCTTCAAATACAACCTATTAAAAAATACGAACTCCAGTCAATTTTTACAATGATATTTTTTCGAACAAAGGAGAAACTAGATTTTTTAATGTTAGTGCGCTCAGTATCCGTAGCACATAAGAACACAAGGACGTGTTGTTAATTGAAATATTGAAAGATATGAAAAATAATTACATCAGCGGTTTAATGTGTGCAGTAGCGGTAATTAATACAGATGTGTTTCCATTAAGTGTAATTGGACTAGTGAGGCTCAGCAAGGTAAATGCAAGCAGAATTGCCCTTTTTTTCACGCCGGACGTTGAGGGACACCCGGTGCTGCAAATGACAGAGCTGCTGCAAGCAGTGCAATAACAACACACCACCGGCCGTATCATCTACAGACGTACCATTTCAGACAGCGGCATGGGCCGGCTTCCCACCATTTACCCCCGCTAACAACCCCTTTACACTAGCGTCTGTAGTTTTAGTGTCGTTTCTTTTATTCCTATATCCGCGGTCGAGGGGGACAAAGAAACATAATTGCACGCTTGTATTGCTTGGTGGCTGTTAAAATTTTCTAAACGTTTCAGCAGGAAGCTGAAATAAGCAGAAAGTAATGAGATTCGTATGATGGAAATTGTCTGCGAATAATTCCCGAGATTCGTACCGTTGTAGTGCAATTCTGAGGTTCGTCATCTCCGTTGTGTGTTGAAAAACTAATGGTGAGTTAATTTCAGTCATAAAACACAACTAAACTTGTATGCTAAATGATGGTATTTATTAGCACAGTACATAACTACATGTTTCGGCCTAAAACGGCCATCTTCAAGTTATGACAATTACAATTTCGCTCAAAGAGTGTCATATATATATATGTCTATATACATGACATATATAGCCGGTCCCAGTAGCCGCGCGGTCTACGGCCGCTCGACTACTGAGATCTTGGGTTCGAATCGCACCGGGGGCATGGATGTTTGTCTGTTGTGAGTGTTGTGTGTTGTCAGGTAGAGGTCTCTGTGACGAGCTGATCACTCGTCCAGAGGAGTCCTACCGACTATGATGCGTCGTTGTGTGTGATCTAGAAACCTCAAGAATGAGGGGGCCATGGCCCGTGTTGGGCCGCAGGGCCACAAAAAAAATATGACATATATATCACAATTACAATTTTGTTCAAAGAGTGTCATATATATATATATATATATATATGTCTTTGAGCAAAATTGTAATTGTGATAACCTGAAGGTGGCCGCTTTAGGCCGAAACATGTAGTTGCTTACTTTGCTAATAAAAACCATCATCTAGGATACAATTATAGTTGTGTTTTCTGACTGAAATTAACTCACCATTAGTTTTAGCGTACACCAAAATCTTTACGACGAAGCGCAAAGCTGCAGCTGGAACAGAACAACTTAAAATTCGCGCAGAAGTTTCTTACAGGTGACGGTAGGTGATATGTTCTTTTAGACCATCTGAACCTTAACACCGTATGTCAGAAACGGAAGGTGAAAGCGGTTTCAAGCGACTAGTTGTATGTTGCGTGAAAGTGACTGAAACCAGTTTCTTCGGTGTTCGCGGACATGCATTTCAAACACATAAAGATCATCTTTATCTTTGCACCGTTCATCTTGTAGATTCATTTAATTAACACAGAAACTAACGCACGCACACACATATATATTACTTAAAATTCTACAAATTTTACGTTAAAACGCTCCTACATGTTTCGATAATACGATCATCCTCAGGGAGCATACCCAGTTCCTTGCTGAAGTTAAGTTTAAAAACACTCAGTGATTAACTTCGTTATGTTAACTTGGTGCTGTGGCAGCTTGTCTGTAAGTGTAAATACATTTATTAATTAGAGTGTCAAAATAATATAGTAAGAATTGAATATTATACACAAATAATTAGGCTATCTAGATTGAAGTATCATTTATGCATAAATCGTACTTCAATCCAATAATTAGGCTATGATTTATGCATAAATCATACTTCAATCCAATAATTGGGCTATGATTTATGCATAAATCATACTTCAATCCAATAATTAGGCTAAGATTTTATGCATAAATCGTACTTCAATCCAATAATTAGGCTATGATTTATGCATAAATCATACTTCAATCCAATAATTAGGCTAAGATTTATGCATAAATCATACTTCAATCCAATAATTAGGCTATGATTTATGCATAAATAATACTTCAATCCAGATAGCCTAATTATTTGTGTATAATATTCAATTCTTACTATATTGTTTTGACACTCTAATTAATAAATATATTTTATACTTACAGACAAGCTGCCACAGCACCAAGTTAACATAACGAAGTTAATCACTGAGTGTTTTTAAACTATAACTTTAGCAAGGAACTGGGTATGCTCCCTGAGGATGATCGTATTATCGAAACATGTAGGAGCGTTCAAATAAAAAAGTTGTAGAATTTTAAGCAATATATGTGTGTGTGCATTAGTTGGTGTGTTAATTAAACGAACATACAGATCATATATATAACATTTCCAATCATATAATCGTGTATTACAAATTACCCCCATCCACGAAGAATTTACCTTTATAGACACAAACTGTCATTAGTTACAGCTACAGCCATGGCACGGAAATACGAATGTAGAAATCATGTGGTTTTCAAACCGATTTAGTTTAAAACCGTAAGTCCGGAGCAGAACACAAAGCACGGGGTCATATTGCAACAGTTTGTAGGTCTAAACTTTTTCTAATAACTTCGTTCTTCTTTCATGTCATTCAAGTGGAGTTACTTGATACACCCTCATTAAGTACAAATTTGGCGGCTAGAAAATGGAAGATATGCGTGTTCGCCATATTTTGAATTACTGATTTACACCCAACTTTTGGTATGCTATACGTGTTATATTTATAATATATAACCTTGTTGAAATTTTCATAAATAGTTCTTAGAGAACTTTACTCTATTTACTGATTTCAGACCGAAAGCTAAAGAAAATTATAGCACGCCTCTAATCTTAGCATTTTCCCTTCTACAGGGCCCTCATTTTATGTGACAACTACGGTTTGCCACTTCCCCGCGCTACTCCACCGTGCGTGTGGGCATTCAGCTGAATGGACTACTTGAAAGCGATAAATCACCCGATAGTCAGGCCTAACAAATTTCTGAAAAATCGACCATCTCCCTTTAAATTTGGGGTGGGGACACACACAACATGATGTTGTAAAATTCTAGCCATTTCCTTTGCTGGAAGGAAAATAGGATAAATTTAACAATATCATAAAACTGAATAAATCTCTTTTAAATATTTCTGGTGTAGGTCCCATATAGAGTTTAGGTGGGGAAACCTGAGGGAAAGAGACTACTTGGAAGACCCAGGCGTAAATGGGAGGATAATACTAAGATGGATCTTCAGGAATTAGGATGTCGGGGCTTGATCTGAAAAGAGCTGGTTCAGGATAAAGGTGGCGGACACTTGTGGATGCGGTAATGAACATTCGTGTTCCATAAAATGCGGGTAATTTCTTGACTAGCTGAGAAACGGTCAGCTTCTGAAGAAGGACTCTACTCCATGGAGTAAGTAAGTAAGGTCCAATCTTAAATTTTGACAGGATTGTTGTTTTGATAGGGTTGTAAGTGATATTGGGTTTTTGGAGTAAGAGAGGTTCACTGGCCTCTAACAGTGTGACGTAATGCCAAGTGTTTCTTTTGCCAAAAAAAGGTAAGAAATATTAATTATATAGAAACTGTTATTTCAGACAACTAAATCATTCGGAGAATTAAATTTCGCAGGAACGAAGGCGAAAGTATTCTAAGATTTGGTTCAGTCAAAAAAAACCTAATTTTATTGTCAATCATAAATGTGGCCGAAAAAAATTTACAAATTAAAAAACGCCAAATTTATGATCGATAATAAAATTAGTTGTGTTTTGACTGAACCAAATCTTAGAATATTTAGTGAAAACACATCGGGATGGCTCCAATTACAAAAAAAAATAGCGAAAACCTTTGGCGTTGATTGTTTCTGTAGCAACTGTCTGAATGACCATGGAATCAGGGTTTGATTCTCCGAAGGTAACATTTTGCATTTCAAAGTATCCAGACCGACCCTGAGGTCCAACTAACCACAAGGTAAATGTATTCCCGAGGTACTCCGGGGTTGTAAAGCCCAACCGCTTGCGACAATGATCGTTCGCGATCATCTGGTGCACGAGCTGCTTGTGACGTCGTGCCTGTAGTGGCTCTTCGCTAAGCACATGAACGTTCCTCTAACCGTAACGTTCCTGAGTTGTAGGAAGTCCGCAAAATTAAGCCTTAAATGTAAAGTAAGTAAAAGTCCTATCATTTAAATCGGAATGCAGGAGGTATCCTTTTAGGATCTCGAAGAATTCTGGGGTTTAGTAATTTTTTGTACAATGGGTACCGTGTCTTTCCCGGGGGTAAAGAGCGGCCTGGGCGTGACACTGACCCCTCACCCCTTCTAGTGTTGTGGTCAAGAAAGAGTAGAGCTATACCTCTACTCCCCCTATGGGCCGTATGGCCTGCACAGAGCCTCAGTGCCTGTACAGTACAGCTATACCTCTACTCCCCCTATGGACCGTATGGCCTGCACAGAGCCTCACTGTCTGTATGTGGGTGCACTTTACTTTACATTTAGTAATTTTTCCTCAACCTCTGTATTGGAAAATCATTATATTTGCCTTAAATAATCTACAGTTAACTTGACCATACGTGACCACGTAATTTTCGGTAGATGTTAAAAACCACTGCAGTTGAAACAGTGGTTTTAAAGTCGTAACAAGCAAACAAAAGGCCCTACAGGCAGTATGAATTCTCCGTTCATTGGCTTGTAACATCTGTCACATTACAACGACAGAAAATTAAAGCAGGTCTCACGTCAGCAGTCTCTAATATCGGCTACGCAACGGTGCGGTAACTGCAGCAGCTGCATTATCGGCCAGATTACGGGGTAGGTAACTACAGAAGCTGCCAGAGCCTACATAACCCTACATAAAATCCCTACAGACTTCTTCTTGAAGCCAAGGAGCAAACCTTTCCCCCACCCCCATACTCCGACGTCTGGAGCGCTTGGAGGGAGGTGAGGATCAATAAGAAGTAAGCCGAGAAGGAAGGTTTCCGGTAAGCTCCAGGCAGCCACTCTACTGTAGCAGCAGGCGTCAGCTACCAAGTCACGGTGAGACGGTAATTCATACAATCAGGTCTTATAAAGTTCGGATCATTTGGCCACAAATCCAGTAATTTAATACAGCCGAAATCTCAGAGGAAGTCGCTGTATATTCGCATACAATAAGTGAGTGCATGAACAGTGTCATGTAGTGGGGTGCTGCTGGAACAGTCGATAGCACAGCTACCTGCTTTGTAAGAAAGGTGAGGGCCACGTTCAGCTTCACGAAATTCCACAGGGGGACCCTAGGCACTGCCTAAAACATTTGACAGGCTAACGCAATATGTCTCTCCTATATACTGAAGCCACATTATTATATGCCTTTACATACTCTCACAAAAATATTGTAAACATTTCTCAACTTGCTATGCGTGCTACACGTCCATTCCTTCTTATTTAATAATGTGGTTGAGTATGGTTTATGAACCTCCTCATTATACTTCCATTTACGGCTTCTAACTAACCAGCTTAACCAAGCAACCACCTAACAAACCAACTAATTAAACTATCCGACTTACTAACTAACTAACTAACCAACGACCAACCAACTAACTAACCAATTAACTAACTAAAATGTCTAATTTACTACATAACTGATTGAATAACTGAAGAAAGAATGACAACTTTCCTGCCTAACCAACCAGCAAGTAACTAACTAAATAAGTACGAGTAAATAAATAAGTAGCTACATAAATAACTACACGGCTAAAAGGAACATAAATGTTCTTGAAAGACTCAAACAGTTAATGTATTTTCCTCCTTTCATGAACCAGACGCCTCGTTAGTGTCCCTAACGGTCCACTAACGTTTCTTCTCCGCAGACAGACGCAACTAGACCACAGCTTAATACCTTGTGTCTTTACCACGTACTATATAGATGTACAGAATAACAAATGTACATATACTATGTACATTTCGTTACTCTCCCATCTACGCTGGGGGTCTTCCAAGTGGTGTGTTTCCTTAAGGTTTTCCCACTAAAAAAATTGTGGGCATTTCTCTTTTTTCCCCCCAAGAAAGCTGTGTGACGGCTCGCCTAGTTCTCCTTGCAAATTTCCCGAAAGAAACAGCTGTAGCAATGCGTTGGTACTCAAACAGTATGATGACGTACCCCACTGCACAAGGAAGTTAGTTCCATATCTGACTTCAGCGCCCGCGTGATACTTCGCTGTATCCCTAAGCCCAGCACACACACCATCCTACTGCCATTAGTAACATGCATGGTTGCCTATTCCCTGGCGCAATCTAGACAGAAAAGACGTAGAACGGGGCTTAGGAATTCGCCAGTAGTAAGCAGACTTACCGAGAAAGACTGGCGAAAGTCATACATACACGGGAAATATGGGTTAATCGATTTCTTAACAAATATAGTATCATTTTTAGCTGACTGTTTGTACTCAGCTTATTAACCTTTAGACGCCTAACGTCAACTATAGTCGACGTACCGCACCGCTAACCTCCAAAGTTGCATTTTATATATTTATTTAACAAATATAGGTACCGAATATTTTAAACATGGTATATACTCTCGGTTTTTTTCTCTTCAAAATGCAGTTTGTTTCATAATTCTAACGTATTTGGTTCCTGTATTATTCACATTTTATATACAGGGTGTGCTAAAATTA
>Ga0123354_10017964_pt1 | contig 11084 bp, 11 predicted proteins | sample TergutLab28metaG_2_FD_97872 | JGI IMG/M metagenome (GOLD analysis project Ga0123354, IMG submission 97872) | Labiotermes labralis P4 segment gut microbial communities from Petit-Saut dam, French Guiana - Lab288 P4 | ecosystem: Host-associated > Arthropoda: Insects > Digestive system > Gut ... | reverse complement strand
GTGTGTGGAACACGTACTGTCCTAGTGTGTGTCACTTTGCAGTATGTGGAACACGTACTGTCCTAGTGTGTGTCACTTTGCAGTATGTGGAACATGTACTGTCCTAGTGTGTGTCACTTTGCACTGGAACATATCCGAAGACTCTTAAGAGGAATGGCAGTTGGTCAGACAGTTCCAACAGAAACTGTACCAGTACGGTACCTGGCTGTAAGCAGCATGTTCAGTGATACGTTCTGGAAAATTTAAAAAACTTGAGTATATGATGGGGCAAAACTTTAAAATGTAGGCATGAAAAGTATATTATTTTGTGATTTTGTACTGAAATTGACATTGCCTTCACTGGAATATTATGCTATATAAATTGCACGTTACATGACCTTCAGCATCACAACACATTTCAAATCATACCTTCTTTGGTGATAGTGACTGATTTATAAACGGAAATGAGATACTTTTTATTACAAACAGCTGCCAGGCAGAGAGCTTGTTCATGCCAGCAGTTTTCCATAAGTAACATTATGCCTTCTTATTTTGCTGTTTTCACTTTTCCCCAACTTGTCTCTTCATGTACAGAGTGAATACTCTGTCTTATATCGTACATTGATGTGGAAATGGAGGATTTTTCTGTGATGATCATTTTAAGTAACACCAACATATTTGTAGTAATCAGGTTTACTTTCACTGAGAGCAGCTTATTTTATATGCAGTTTTTATGTAGTAACCATTCTGATCACATGTTCAGTAACTGACAGCTGTACAGGATGAAAACTATGTATACACAGGTGAGCGATTTGAAGTCGACACAAACGGTATATAAATGTTGCCCAAAAAATACTCCACATTACTGAAATTATTACAGTAAAACAGTGGAGCAGTCACAGTGTGCTGCATTAAAAGCCCATGCTTGTGCACACAGGATGAGGTTGCATCATGTTATGGGAGATATAGGTGTGGAAAGTGATGGCAGCACAATGTAATATCCTGCCACACATTTCCACTGATTAATGTTGACTTTCATATGTGCACCTGTTGTGTGTGATGGTGGAAATGACTTTGGGGATTAATCTTTACAAGTTGATAACTGTTTGGTTGTTATATGTTGGAAAAAAATTGGGTAAATGGGAAATTATTTAAGATTTTGATGTGGAAGTATATTATTTACCTACTTACTTACCTACATACGTACTTACATACTTACTTACATAGTTACATACTTACATACTTATGTACTTATTTACTTGTGTACTTACTTACTTACATACTTACTTACTTACATACTTACTTATGTACTTACATACTTATTTACTTACATATATACTTATTTTCATGCCTACTTACTTACATACTTGCATACTTACTTACGTACTTATTTACTTACATACTTATGTACTTACATACTTACTTAGTACTTACTTATGTACTTATTACTTACTTACATACTTACTTATGTACTTATTTACTTATATACATACTTACTTACTTACTTACTTACTCACTCCTTGGCTGTACGGCCCTCTGAGACCCTTGACCTGCTCAATTATGGACGCCCATTGTCACAGAAGCATGACAAATGGCTGAAAACTTCAATGGACCATTAAATTTGCATGCTTGGGAAATCCTTTTAAGTGGGAGACATATTAAAAGGGAATTATATGTGTTAATCCTGTGGGAAAGTTTTAGTATTCCAGTTTTCTGACTTCATTGGTGGCAGGTTTCAAACTTTGTGAATGTGTGGCAACTGTCTGGAGAGGTTTGAAAGTAAAGTGTAGACTTTTGAAATCATCAAACTGTCTGTCTGTACCAAATAAATATTTGAATCAGTGAACTAATATTATGGAAATTTTTATGAATGTGCTGTTTAGACAGTAATAAGAACATGGTTTTGTGAGATGGGAAAGAGAAACTTCAGTGCCCAAGAACGACGACACTTCAACAGCTATGTGACTTCTGTTAAGGAAATATTTTTATTATAGAGTAGACCCTCATTGTATGTGACTGAGTGGGACTGATACAACTGTAATGAACACTGGAGTCATGGACCACAGAAACATTAAAATCTGAATCCATTTTCAATATAAAATGCCTATTGGGTGTCAAGAATATATGATATATCAGTGAAAAGAATGTAAAGTACATTTACAATGAATTGCTAACATTTTCTAGAGGCATAAAGTACATTATGTGGCTGTAGGAGATTGTCTTTTGCCCAGAGCACAAAAGCATTCAACCCCACTTTATGAGAAATGGATCTTGCACAAGTTGTGAGCAATTTGTGCAAATGCAGGAGTGGGGACGCTGACTTGCTAGCCATGTGAGCTTATTGAGATTTGTTGGAACTGGTCGTGAATGATCAAAGCAGCAGTGTTAGAATGGGTGATGGAATATCACAATCATCAACATTAAGTTTCACAAGGTTTGGGACCCTGCTGCATTTAAAATAAAGAGATGGTGGCCATGCAAGCATTTTGTTTCACTTTTGGCTTGATGTAACATAATGTAGTGTAATGTAATGTAATGGTGGTGATGGTGGTGGTGGTGGTGGTAGTGATGGTGGTGGTGGTGGTGGTAGTGATGGTGCTGATTGTGGTGGTGGTGGTGGTGGTGATGGTGGAGTTGTGGTGGTTGTGGTGATGGTGGTGGAGTGGTGGTGGTTGTGGTAGTGATGGTGGTGGTAGTGGTGGTGGTGCTGATTGTGGTGGAGTGGTGGCGGTGGTAGTGATGGTGATGGTGGTGGAGTGGTCGTGGTGCTGATTGTGGTGGTGATGGTGGTGGTGGTGGTGATGAGGCCAACAGTAATGACATGACAGCTACTACTAAACTGCCAAACTGCTTGAGATAGTTTTGTGAAATTTGTTGGTCAGATAGATCATGAAAATACTTGCATGTGACACAGTATTGTGGTGCTGTGTGTAAAGTGTATTTAAATTAAATGAACAACGTCCATACAGTGTATATGAAGTTAAAACTATAAAAGTACATGCTCTGTGCAATTGATATTGTAAGTAGCTGGTGGTGTGCTTTGTGCTTTGTTTGTAGTAGTGGTGTCTGTGGGTTGGGGAAAGAGACCACTTGGGATACCCAGACATAGATGGGAGTACAATATTAAATTAATTATTAATTCAGGAATTGAGATGTGGGGGTATGGATTGGATTGTGCTGGCTCAGGATAGGGACAGGTGGCGGGCATTGGTGAATGCAGTAATGAACCTTCGGGTTCCATAAAATGCGAGGAATTTCTTGACTAACTGAGAACCGGTGAGCTTCTCAAGAAGGACTCTGCTCGGTGGAGTGAGTGAGTAAGGTTTGTGTAGGAAAAGAAGTTGAAGAGCACCACCCAGTAAGTATCATTTCCATTTTAGGAATTACACACATGGTGACATAGAGGTTATGTCTTACACATTAGTGTGTACATGGTCTGTATTTGAGCTCTGTGTGTTTTACAGCATCATAGAACATTAGGTACAAGTTTGCAGGTTTTCGTTTCACTTATTGTGCAATTGGTGGTAGTTTCTTTACTTTCTGCACCTTGTAGTGATTAAATGTTTTGATGTTATGAGCAAAAAATTGCCTCTGTCTCTGTAGCGGCAGTTGGATTCAAGTGGGTAGTGATAGAGCAGAGCATAGGACGATATGAGACGTTTCGGGTTATGGCAGCTATGAACGTTGCGAAGGGGGCTTAAGACTGTCCTGAGCCAAAGGGAATTGAAGTCTCCAAGAATGGCCCTTGGCATGTCCTGAGCAGTGGGAGATATTATGTGCTCTGTTTTTCACATCTTTACAGGTTCGTGGTCACGCTATGTTCAGCGACGAAGGCCGGACTTTAGACGAAGAGACTTTGGAATATGCGTGGCTTGTGGAAATACAGCTGGGCAAATTGGGTGGAAAGGTGACAGCACCACAGGTAAAGCTGCTGAGTGGATGTGAGCCAGTGCCAGCCGGCCAGTCTGGCACTGGCTCACATCAATCATTTATGACAGACATGCTCAACCCATAGCTTGAAGGCAACATGTTGCGCTGTGTTGCCTGTCGAGACATCTGACTTGAGAAAATGTCTTTCTTTTAGTAAAACAAACTAGATGCACTATTTTCATTGTTACACCATGCATGTTGTCAAGTTACTCAATTATTATACCAACTACTGCACATATATAAAATTTATAAAATTTACACATTAAATCATTAAAACGTTCCAACATGTTTCGGTCCTAAGACCATCATCAGGGAGCCATATCGTCCTTGCTAAAGTCACACTATAAAAAGACGCATTAATTTCGCTGTACCAGTTGGGTATTGTGGCAGCATGCCGTGTTGTGTAATGTTATGTTGCAAAGAGTGCCCTGCTGAGGATGTGCATTCTGTGCTTCGTTGCATGATACTTGTACAGTGAAATTAATGTGACTTTTTATAGTGACTTTAGCAAGGATGATATGGCTCCCTGATGATGGTCTTAGGACCGAAACATGTCAGAGCGTTTTAATGTTTTGATGTGTAAATTTTATATATGTGCAGTAGTTGGTATAATAATTGAGTAGATGCACTAATTTCTCAAATTTATTTTTGGAATAATATTCTACATGTTTCAGACTGTTCAGGTGTTTTTCACTGTACACACAGCAATGATATATGTCATACAGTTTTGCTGACAGCTTGCGAGCAGGATCAGGACAGAACTGGTCCTGCTCACAAGCTGTCAGCAAACCTGTATGACATATACCACTGCTGTGTGTACAGTGAGAAACTCCTGATGATGGACAGAGGAACTGTCCAAAACATGTAGAGTTTTATTCCAGTAATAAATTTGAGAAATTAATGCATCTAGTTGGTTTTATTATACGAATTTATCATGATGCACGATCACCAGAATGTCAAGATGTCTTTCATCTCTTCCTGTAGCAAAGCCGTGTTAAGACACTGAACCATTTCCACTGTTTTCCTAGCAGACTGTGCAAGACAACTGATTCCATAACTTGGATTTATATGGACTAGTTTCTCGAGAGAATATTACATATGCTCTGGCGCTACTTTGTAGTAAAACAAAGTAAACTACATGACTTGTTAAATGCATTTCCTGTCTTCTGATCTGCAGGTTTTCTTGTTTCATATTACTGTTGTATGTGTGCTGTTGTTAAGGATTTCATGATACAAACAAAATTTATATGTGAATCAACTTATATTTCGCTGTTTTTCATTCGGTATTACCTTGTGAAAATGCGTATAATATTTTAAATCTTATGAGCTGTTTGTATGTGGAGGATCACTTTGCATATTGATTCATTTGTAATAATGTGTTAAAAATAGCTACACCCTAGCATAGGTTGTAAATTGCATTTTTTGTAAATTTTAACTGTTTTTTACCAGTACAGTCTTTATTACTCATGATGTATGTAACAATACGTGGGTAAAACTGTACATGTAATTATACATGTATTTATTCATCCTTCACTTTATGCAGTGAATTTCATGTTGCCCACATGCAGACCAAATTTTGCTGAAGTTGTTTGCTTCACACAAATGTTGGATTAGTCCTGTTATATAACATTGTGCAGTAACTGTATCAGACTCACTGTTTCTTGAAGTATCATTGTACTGCATCAGTTCTTAGTAATTCTTGGTACTGAGCCACAGTTTTCTTGGAATGGTCGTTATTGTGTAAAACAAATACCATAAGTAATGTGGTTTATTTGGAAGGTACAGTAGTGATAACCTGCCGGTACTGTTAATTACCATTACAGTAGTGACAGTAGTTATGACATGTTACCACGCCTCAGCCAAGTGAGGAATGTAAGTGGTGTTTTGTGTTGAAGGGACGTCAGTATGCTTGTATGATTTTATTTACATATTCCTGTGCCAGTTTTCATGAAAAACTCACAAAAAATCAACAGAATTATGCCAGGTCCCCTACTCCAAATTTTAACAAACCTGGAAAATAATTGGAAGTTTGGATATAAACAGTCATTTAAGTCGGTTTGTAAAATGTGGCATTGACTGTGAAGGTTTTTATGAAACTCACAATTATGTAGTGAGTGTGCAGTGAGTGTTTGTGGACAGCTTGTCTGATTTGTTTCCAAATCGGACAAAATCTGTAGAAAGCGTGGAAAAATTTTCTTTTGCCCCCAACGAAAAGTGTGACTTACACTGCACCAATTTACATGTAAATAAGTCATATACCTAATTCCTTGGAATGTGACAAGCAGTTTTGTCACTGATACTACATCACAGCTGTTTGGGCATGGCATTGTTTTTTGCTTTGTAGAGAGTGCCTAATGAGTGATTTGCTGACAGGCATTAAAGTTATTTTGTGTTTGATGTTCATAGGGCTGTGCATCTTAATATATTTCTATAGTAAAACCAACAAGGTGCACCAGTGTATCAAATTTATTTCATTTGGAGTGACGGTCTGCATGTTTCGGACGGTCTTTCCGTCCATCATCAGGAGTTCGAGACTGTACATACAGCAACAGGCATATGTCAAACAGATAGTGTGACTGCTTGCCCGTCAAATAGCTACTGCGATTATCTGTTTGACGTATGCCTGTTGCTGTATGTACAGTCTTGAAATCCTGATGGTGGACGGAAAGACCCTCCGAAACATGCAGAGTGTCATTCCAAAATAAAATAAATTTGATACATTGGTGCATCTTGTTGGTTTTACTATAGGAATTACTTCGTGTTTATTGATTATATTTTTGTTTTAACTGTAATATTTATAATTTTAATTTTTTGTTCATTTCTCATGTTTCTGATACATTTAATGCATTTCCATAACTACTGTTTTCCACACTTAATGTGTTTGTGCTGTTTTCACTTCAGAAATGGTGGCTAGATGTTCCGTTGTCCTGAAATTTTACAATTCATGGCCATTTTCCCACTCCATTGAATGCTGTGTAACTGCAGCAATGATTATATTTCCAGATTTGGTTGAAAATTGATTGTATTTTGAATGGAATCCACTACAGAGGAATGCAACACCATGTGTGCTAGCACAAAGTGGATATGTTTGGTGTTTAGGAATGCTGTATTAGCATTGTGTGTTAATGGCTGTACCTGCTCTACATTATGTAGAGGACAGCTTGTGTAGTTTTGATGTTTGTCATTGTTGTATATTATTGTTATTCTAGTTTGTGAGATTGGGGATACTGACAGTGGGTTAGCTGAGCATTCGTGTGTTCAGGGATATGGTGTGGTGTGGTGTTGCGGAAGTATTCCTGATGTTTGGAAGGATCATAGTGCCTTCATCTTCAAGGGTCAGGCAGTCCACATTGTTGGACTGCTTGACACAGCACCACATCCCTCAAGATCTGAATCCTTTCTGTAGTTCATTTTTACGTGGAGCCATAAAGTTTGTCATGTCAGTTTTGTCAGTGCTGCTGACTTGCAGTTAGTTGTGAGCAATACCATAGTTGTGCAGCGCCCTTAGTCATCACCTGGCATTGTGGTTGTGTTCCTGACAATCACAGTGCTTAGTGGAACAGTGTAGTGTGAAACACATGTCCCTGTAGAATTGGTTCAAGTACCTGACAGTTCAGCTGTTAAGATCCTGCCAGCAGCCATTGCACACATCAGTAATATGAGTATGAAATTTTCATTGTCACTTCTGTCACTAAAATTTGTCAATATTCAAATAGTGAGGTGCCCCCCCCCCTCCCTCCAACTCCAGAATATTCTAATTTATATGAACAGGGCACAGAAGCCTTGTTGGGGATTACGTACTTACTTACTTACTTACTTACTCCATGGTGCAGAGTCCTTCTTGAGCAGCTAACTGGTTTGCAGCTAGTCAAGAAATTCCCCGCATTTCACAGAACCTGAAGGTTCATTACCGCACTCACAAGCATCCGTCACCTGTCTCTATCCTGGGCCAGCCCAATCCAGTCCATACACCCACATCCCACCTCCTGGAGATCCATCCTAATATTATCCACCCATCTATGCCTAGGTCTCCCCAGTGGTTTCTTGTTGGGAGTTACATTCATATAACATCAGGTGAGAGTCAGGGGTTACATAAATGAGGAGTAACAACTATTTTATAAATGTAAGTAGGAAAATTGATAACAGAATACTTACAGTATCTTTTCTGAAAACACACACAGACACACACACACACACACACACACACACACACACACAGACACACACACACACACACACACACATCCCATCCAAATGTTTAATGACTTGCCCCACTCGACACACCAAACAAAACAAAAAAGAATGACTCCACATGTATCGTAACATATACAAGACTAAACACTGGCTGATGTGTAGAACAGAAAACAACCTGTATAGTTAGACATTGACAGCAGGTGCTGGAAGAAGAGCAAGGTAGAAGGAGGGGACAGCATGGAGTAGAGGTATCTGTGTCACGCGTCACTTGTACTTGGCCTGACGTGGTACAGCACAGCCAGTCATCTGGGATGTGGGCTGTGTCACTGGATGAGTAGTTCCTGATGTTGTGCCTCTGTCACGGGGGTTCGAGCAGTTGGGCTGTTCTGGGGTTGCGTGGACTGCTTGGTCCTGAAGAATAATAATAATAATAATAATAGGGTTTGAGCTTTCCAGGCCAGATGCACCTAGGCTTTAAGACAGTCCCGTTGTGCCCCATATCCTAAAATTAGCCCTGTTCCTTCAACATAGTTCCAGATGGCCCCCCCATACGTAATTCCTAATTACGTCCAGGTCCAAAAATAAGGAACCCAGGTATAAATGTCAAAGTTACTATATATAGCCTTCTACCAGAGTTCCACCTGACTGGAGCACTCTGTAGAATCTTTACTGGAGTCCCCTATTGCGGAGCTATCCTTAAAATCTGGATTACCCTCAATCTCAATCCCGCAGGATCTGGGGAAATATTTGGTCCACCAAGCAGAACCCCTATACTTGGCAAGGCTAAATACAACTTGGAGGTCGCCCGGTATCCCAGAGGGTGCTGTTAAAGACAGACTCACCCACTGCCATGCACAGAACACAGCGGATCTACACGAGTAAACCTTGAGAAACAATCTCCAATCCTACGGTGTGAGTGCCGAGCCTATGGGATGAGCACAGATGGTCTTGGGCAGAGAGAGGCTATAATCTGCATCTACCGTCACTGGAGAATAGCTAGAGCCCCCCTCGGGCAACCAGTGTCACCCCTCGGTAACCCCGTGACCCTGGTATGGCCTGGCCTACTCCCCTTGACCCTTGTTTGGTCCTGAAGATGACGGCATTACAGTCCTTTGAGATGTTCAGAACGTGACACTGTAACCTTCCGGAAGTCTTGATCTGCACCATGACTCTGTGAGAATAACAAATCTTGCATGAAACAATACTATGTATATGTCAAATGACAGCTGGGTTCTGACTAAACATGTTTGGTCCATCTTCCTGAAAGTTGCATTTTTATTTTTTTTTAGTAATAGTGCCGGTAGCTTGCGGTTGAAATACAGCTCCTGTCCCATAGTCTGCAGTAATAGTGCCAGTAGCTTGTGGTTGAAATACAGCTCCTGTCCCATAGTCTGCAGTAATAGTGCCAGTAGCTTGCGGTTGAAATACAGCTGCTGTCCCATAGTCTGCAGTAATAGTGCCAGTAGCTTGCGGTTGAAATACAGCTACTGTCCCATAGTCTGCAGTAGTAGTGCCAGTAGCTTGTGATTGAAATACAGCTACTGTCCCATAGTCTGCAGTAATAGTGCCAGTAGCTTGCGGTTGAGACACAGCTCCTGTCCCATAGTCTGCAGTAATAGTGCCGGTAGCTCGCGGTTGAAATACAGCTGCTGTTCCATAGTCTGCAGTAATTGTGCTGGTAGCTTGCAGTTGAAATACAGCTGCTGTCCCATAGTCTGCAGTATTTACATTCTCCTACAGTATTTATGCGTGATAAAGGTACTGCTGCATATTTTGTGGTATTAAATCTGCTGTTTTTTCTTTTAATAGCTTCATCATCTTGTTACCAGTTTGGAGACTTTTGTGTTGGTTATGAAGGATGCAGAGAATAACTTGAGGCCGCCGCGCTTACCCAAGTCTTGTCATCACGGACTGCCGCCTCTGCAGTGCAGTCAGTCGGACCCAGACGTCAAATATCGTTGTCCGTCAGGTGACGATATCAAATACAGGATGACTCGGCTGGCAGTTGATGCAGTGGACTTGTTCTTACTAGAAAATGGTACAGCAGTTGAAATATGGGTACGTTTTGTTTTGTCTGCAGGTGTATCATCAATGTTGTGGGCAGCAGTTGAGTGGGTTTGTGTTGATACAGAATAAGTGGTCAGTGTTGTAGGAGTTTTGTGAGATTCAAATGTGATGGGAACTTTTAGCATTATTTTGTGACAAGAGTTTTGCAAAGGATATTCAGCAAGTAAAGTGAAGTTTTTTTGACAAGAGCCACCCCTTTGCGTATTGCAATAATATAATACTTCATTCCAGTCAGTAGCACAACAATGTATAGTGATCGATATTAAAAATTCGGTGACATGTTTCGGTTCAAAGGAACCATCATCAGGCCAAATATGAAAACACAGTCCTGGTACATTCAGACAATGCATTGGGCATTTTAACTATGACAAACTGATAGGAGTTTATTACATATATATATTTTAAATACATCTGCCAACAGTTTGTATTTGGATGGAAGCATCACGATGTGCTTATAAACGTAATGTAATGCTAAATAGTGTACGTCAGCACAACTACTGTATTACTCAAGGCAATTATAAGGCTGCATGTTTTGACTATAGATTAGTCATCCTCAGGCCTATTTTCTTAATCTGTAGTCAGAACATGTAGCCTGTGTAAGTACCTTGAGTAATAAAGTATGTAGGTTATTCGGAAAGTAAGTACCGTCTACACATATCTCTCGCGCATCCATGAGACTGTCACTTTGTGCATGTGCAGTGACTTCCTCTACCAATTGAGAAACCACAGACGCCATTTCGTGAAATTCGTGTTATGTTTGTGTTTATTCCTGTGCGTTAAACATGTTTAAGACAATTGAAGGGGACACCGACTGTGAAATACGGTCTGTAATTCGTTTTTTGAACGCTAGGAATGTGCTACCAAGTGAGATTCATCACCAGATCTGTCAAGTGTATGGTGACAATGCGATGAGT
>Ga0123354_10017963_pt1 | contig 11085 bp, 5 predicted proteins | sample TergutLab28metaG_2_FD_97872 | JGI IMG/M metagenome (GOLD analysis project Ga0123354, IMG submission 97872) | Labiotermes labralis P4 segment gut microbial communities from Petit-Saut dam, French Guiana - Lab288 P4 | ecosystem: Host-associated > Arthropoda: Insects > Digestive system > Gut ... | reverse complement strand
TAAGTATGTATCTGTGCCTCCTCCAGACCACACCACATTAAGTATGTATCTGTGCCTCCTCCAGACCACACCACATTAAAGAAACGTCAATGGTGCAAGTGTAATTAAAGCATATTGCTTCTTGTACCCAAACCTTCTAAACCTATGTTAAACATACCAACATTTCATAGACAAAGAAACTATTTTACACTGCTGTAACGTTAGTTTGATAGAGTTCTAGAAATGACCTTGCACTGTGCATGCTATGAGGCTGCCAACACTACACCCAACTCAAAATTATCAGTAATTCTTGTGTTTATGGTAGAAACACAAAAATTTATGACTATATCTTGTTAAGAGTCATTTATAAACATCTCTTTGTAGCAAAAGAGCCTCACAGCGTGCTTCATCAACTAGCAGCAAAGCAGAAACTGTAATGGAATAAGGTGTTCATGCATGTAATCAATGATCATGGTAACTGTGGCACATACATCACAAATTTACAAGTCATAATAAGCCAGCTGACTAATTCATACCCTGCTTATATCCCTCCTTAATAACCATTCTAACAATTTTATGTTTTGTGTTCCTTGTATTTGTTGTAAATAAAGCCAACTTGGTGCACAATTTTTCTTAGTGTATTTATTTCTTATCTCTGCGTGTTTCGGGCAACTGTGTGCTCATCATCAGGAGAAATAACTGTATCTATGCGACACCTGGTATTTGTCACTCTGTGTAGATGACTATCTGAAATGTAGGGTGGAATGTTTCACTCCACCCTGCATTCCAGTCAGTCATCTACACAGAGTGACAAATACCAGCTGTCGCATAGATACAATTATTTCTCCTGATGATGGGCACACAGTCACCCGAAACACGCAGAGATAAGAAATAAATACACTAAGAAAAATTGTGCACCAAGCTGGCTTTATTTACAAGATTCCAACAGTATTCTCACATCTCCTTGATTCTTCATGTGACTACAAAGATTTTTTTTGTTTCTGTTTTTTGCACTGTGCATTGTGATATACAACACAAACCAATGAAATGCACAATTTTCTTAATTAATAATTTATTTTTAATTTACATTGTCTCCTACATGTTTCGAACCTCCTGGGTTCATCCTCAGGGAGACAGTTGTATGGGCAGTATGGTATGTTTGACATGCATCAGTGCGAGCAGTATGGTCGAACACACCCTCCTATCCACCAGACTGCTCACACAGATGCATGCAAAACATACCGTACTGCATATATGTCCATCTCCCCCAGGATGAACCCAAGAGGTTCAAAACATGTAGGAGACAAAAGAAATTAAAAACTAAATACTAACTTAGAAAACTGTGTATTTTGTTGGTTTGTGATGTATAAACAAAGATGTATTTTCAAATTTCTGTCAGCAATTACTGTCTCACCATCTTGACCACATATCTACTCCATTATAGCCTCCATTTTATTTTGGCTTAGAGAAAAAAAATACATAAATCTTAATGGCTAAAAAAACTGCAGAATTGTCAGTCACCATGACCATAAGGCACTGACGGCAGACGAACAAACATATCTGAGTTACAAGATGTATTATAAAGTCTTTTTGAACACTTGATTAAATCATAGGTGACATATGAAACAATGTTCTTACAATTATCAGTACTTCACTGTTTGATACCCTTAAATTTGTCAAATTGCTGTCACCTTCCTTCAACAATCTCTTCAAAAGACTACAGAATTAAATACAGCCATATGTAACGTAGAAAATTAAGAAATAAAAAACATAGAAAATGCAAAATTCCCTGATAACAGTTTCCACAATATTTCTGTGTACCTGCATACCGTGGGCACATAGTATCACCTGTAAGATATGAATGCTATATTGACAACAAAACCAGAATGTGGCAAAATTATGAATATGTTATTTCAATAGCATGGTTAATCCACCTCAAATGCTGTAATTTCAGCTGAAGCATGTTCCCCATGCAGCCGTGGATATTCCAATCAGATCCATGCGCTTGGTTATGAGTTTGCATGTAGCACTGACAATCAAAAGTTCACAACACTTACCCAATGAAACTGGTTGATCCAGTGACAGAACCAAAAAACAACAAATGTGTTAGATGTCAATAAGTATACCCTGGATCTAGTACATTTTTAACAATTAACAGTATTTATTTAAAGCAACATCTCTCCTGCCACTGCAAACAGGAAACCGGGGCTCATCTTCAAAAATAAAAGTCTGAGACTAGCCATACTTTTGCTTCTTAATGTAATCAGCTTCTGTTTCAGTTCAACCTTCTCACTACTTCTGTATATGGACTAGAGTGACAAAACGAATGGATAGAAATTACAGGAAGTGTTTTCAAACTTGTCAAAATATTGGACTTGTTAATCTTCACAGGTTAAAAACCCAAAACATTTGAGTGGCTGGAACTTCCTCTGCCTTCAGGTAGAACAAGGAATGAGGACAAATTACACTGGTGGGCCCACTAGATACAGCCAGTCTCAACCCCTGGACCATGGATTGAGACCAGCTTCAGTTGTGAGTTCATTGTCTGTGAAAAGTGACAACACCCAACTTTTCAGTCACAATTACAAACGTGTACCATCATCAGGATCTTTCACAGCCGGTATAATCTGTTAGCCACATCTAAAACCATGGCAATTCCAATGAGCTGCAAAATCAGACTCAATAATCTTCCAAGCAGAACTTGGTATGGCTTGCCTTACAAACATTACTATGGGTACCCGATTCCTGTTCAATGGCCAAACGAACACAACTTGTATTTTCCTTTACACTGAGTTTAACACTTTAATGCGAGCTTAAAAGCAGTGTTTAGACCATGTTTTATACCATGGGGGTAGCAACACTCTTTAGTATGAACAACACACCGTTTTAGAAATAGCTTAGTATGACACACACAGCTTCACAACATGCAACAGTTACCAGTAAACTGGCTCACCCTCTGAAAAACAACACACAACCTTCTGTAATGTGACATATTTACCTGACATTATGTCATAATGACCTTCCTACAGCTGAAACTAAGTTAGACAAAATCTCTGACATATGCAAACTTCTGTTATTACATCTTGATTGATCAACACATTTAACATTAAATCTTGAGCCAGTTCAGTCCAACACCCATTGTTTTGTCAAGCAGTAGTATTTTCTCACTTTCATCTCTATCTTCAGTGAGTAACTTCCCCAAGCAACTCAAATTTTTGTACATTCGTTTCTCTCCATTACCATATGCACATAATATGCATGTGTTCTGTGAACTATCATCCCACGTTCATTTACCTAACAATGTATCTGTCACCATATGTATACCATTTCATGCAGTTTCCTGCTGATGTATTATTTTAATGACCATCAGCACTGTTTCACATTCACCACTGCTTCCATCTCCATCCATAATTATACATCCCTCATTTTTCTTTTAAAAATCAACAAAAAATGAACAGGTATGTACTTACTTTCTTCTATCACTTGATCTTCAGGATATGTCTTCAAGTTCAGTCCGGATGGGAATGGTGCTGGGAAAATAACATAAATTACTTCATTAATACAAACCGGTTGAGGTTTTGATCAAGTATTACTGTAACACTGGGTGGGAATATTTGTTTCCATACACAGCATAAGATAAAATGCAACAAAGGAAGATATCTTTGACAAGAAGGCTACTAAAACACAATGCCATGGAAAATGAACTGAGTATCCTAGGTGCACAGCAAGTTATGATACTGAATTAACATCCTGCCTGACTGATGCTGAAGAGAAGTCATAACCCACTAAAGCTACCGGAAAAAAAACTTGTGTATCTTTTATTAACACCGTAACTGCAAAAGGTAACACAAATATTACGAAAAACAATTCACAGGAAGCAATATTATGAAAAACAATTCACAGGAAAAAATAACATGTAAGCCACTTAATATTAAAATGGAATACACTGCATTTCACAACTACTGAACAGACAAAAACTTCTGAACCATCACAATCCAGCAAGAGGTAGAGAAGTGAAACTGCAGCCATGGGGCATGCTAATCCAGGCTACCACTATGGTCCAAAAACAGGAATTCAGCCTAGCGTTGGGGTTAGCTGAGGAAGTGAACAAAATTTTAGACCACTCACAAAGTAAACACAAATTTGATAAGCATCTATCTTACAGCCCAGAATGTGTTCAGTGCATCAATGATAAAAACATCTGGATTCATTGCTGCAGCTAAGAACACATGATAACAATACACCATTAATACAACAAGCAGAACTCTACAGAAAACCAGTCGATATATTTACAGAATTAATTAAAAAGTTCAATCAAACTTAAAATGTTAGGTCCCTGTAAGGTTTACTGTTTTATAATCATGACCTTACAGGATGTGGATCCCAGACTGTTAACATTCTGTACAAAAGAAAAGGTTAATTAAGTACCAAATGGATTAAAATATTGTTAATCTACCATTATTTGTACTAATAAAACCTTATTACTATTGGATGATACAGACGAATTACTTTCTTACCAGCTTAACCATCTTCTGGACTACATTTACGTCTAATTCTGATGCCTGAACAAGTTAACAACATAAACGAATGTACTTGACATAAATACTCTCATTCATGTGAACATATCTAAGCTTCCTCTTCTGTAAAGAGAGGATCATGGTACAAACGGTGCAACAAACATCGAGTACTTAGACAGAATATGCCAAGTCCAAAATGGAAGTACGATGGCATCAAAATCTCAGTCGTTCATAGTGAACCTGTATGTGTCTGTATGTGGCTTTTCCCTACAGCCCATTACAGTAAATTACCACTCTCTTTGCCACATAGAAATTAAACAAAAACGCCTGCATGTTGGCATTATTTGAAGAGAAATGTGATTGAGGCTAATGCCTGTAACAAGAAATGTCACTAGGTTCCAGGCAAAATAAAGGTGAACACCTGGACAAAGGATGATTTTTATTCTTTCAGAAATCTGCTGCAAAAGAGAAACACAGAAAACATAAAACTGTATTATGTAATATGACGTTTCATAGGACTTCAAACACTGTTCAGTTGTTTCGATACGCACTGTTCAGGACATCAAAACATTCAGGGGCCTTATTCAATGTAGTTACTGTTTAGCAACCTGAATACAGACTGTTACTGTTTGTAGTTATGTCTCTGAAGCACTATGAGTGTACCCAACAGCCGACCTGATTACAGCATCTACTGCTTCATAATGGAACACATTTTAGTAGATTATGCAGTTTTAATGAGCTGTAAGGATTCAGACAGTTATGCAATGTATGACTTCTGAACACACCATAATTCTGAAAAGCAAATGACCAACAGCCAAGTACAGGAACACTGGCAGACAAATAAAGTCCCTGCAAGCGGAATGTAAGATCTGAGACTGTAACTAAGATCCAAATTCAAGTCTTCACGGATGTGATGCTGTGTGATTTGGTGACCTGATCCTTGAAAATGCTGGGAAGTACTCATCCAATGACACAGTGTCACATACCAGCAGACCCATGCCTTCAACAGGAATGTCATTTAATCCAGGATATACAGCTAATTTTAACCACTTCTGTTAGTGTCTGGATTCTTGTTGTGTGCAATAAAAGAAGAAAGTCTGCAGCAGACCAACAGGTAAGTCAAGACACAACCACTCTTGGACCCAATTTCAAATTACGCAATTTAAAATGCTTTTCAACACAATCTCACTTCACAGATAGGTACATGTTCCACTGCTCAACCAGCTTCCTTTTAATCTCATAATGGAAAAATGGTTTGTTACTAAAAAGGTCACAGCACTGTTTCAATTTCTTTACCATTTCTGTAACTTCCTACCCTGAGTGAATCAAACATCAAGACCTACAGCGCTAAATCTGGACTCTGTGGTGGATGCAGTATCACATCCGCTGTCATTTTGGCCAAATGACGATCAGAGACATAAAGGAGGAGAATAGCTTCTCTCCTTTACTTTCCGGTGGTGGAGAAATCCTATCAAAAACCATTACACAACATTCAGCACACTGGGAGCATAACTGTGTGAGTCCCTACTTGTAATAAAGAAACTACAGTTAACTACTGTTAACACAATGTGTTGGTAGTCATTTGTTATCTTCATCTCCTCCAAGTTCTGCAACTTACAACAATCTAATTCATCGCTGGGATCAAGAGGACAATCAATCTTGCCATCACAACGTTTCCTACGGGAAATGCACGGGCCATTCTCACATCGGAATTCTGCAGATGAGCACGCCTTCTCTTCCTCTTCAGCAACAACCAATTGCAACAATGAACAAATATCCATTTTAAAACGGGTGAGGGGCTAAGAATTTGGGGCCTGTCACAAACAAAATCTTAAAATGCACTTACAGTTATTAAAACAATGATTTCAGCATGTCAGTATAACAAAAATGTTTATCTATCCTTTGTGAGGATGACGGAATTTACTTTCAAGGTGGGGGTGTTCACAGAATAACCTTCTATGTACTTCCAGTAAGAAGGCAGAGAAACCTTGATACCTTAATATGGAATATGAAACATTATTTGGGGCTGACAATGCCCACATTCACGAAGTTCTGACTTCATGGTTAGCGAGAAATTGAGAAAGTATGCAAAAAATTCTGAACATAGGTGGTCTTGAATCCAAGATATCCATTCTAGGAAGACAGCAGCCAAACGCTCAGACCACATGGTCCATACAGTGCGTAGTTAAATTAGATGAAAATCAGTCTTTTATGTTATTCATTCCATTGATTGATAATGACTAATTAATTATAATAATTCACTAACAAATGAAAAATTCTGTATTGTATTAAAACTTTAGAACATTAAATACTCCTATGGTGTTCAAGCCCTGTGGGATCAACATCAGGGAGCCCATATTTCACATGATCTTGTATGACATACCAAAAAAGCAACTAATGTTTTATTACAGATCACTTGATGTACGGACTCCCTGATGATGACCCCACAGGGGATTGAACCATGCAGGAGTTTTTAATGTTTGAATGTAATATAACTGCGTACATACAAGATTTTGTGTTTGTTGGTGAATGATTATAAATCAGAAAATCAGAGGCCCTAGATTTTCACCAGCTATCCGCCAAATAAAATTACTCATAGTTGGAAAAAATAAAACATACATAGCAGAACGTCTCCCCAGTTAGCGTTTTCCCAGTAGAATGCCTATTGGTTTTTAACTTCAAGAATTGTCTGGTGATCAGGAAGCTGTGTTTTAACCATTTTACAACCTAGCATGAGTCTGTTACTCATATACAGGCATTTTACTGTGTTTTAGTTATGTTTTAGGCAACTGGTTAGGGGTTTTGGATTGACATGGTAAAACATTATCATTTTTCCCACTTAAAATAATGGGAAATAGGCTCCCAGTTAGTGTTCTCGCATAGAACATCTGATTTTCAGGAACAGATTACTGACGTTAAGCAGGAGATGCCTGCAGTTAAAAACATTCAGCACACGAAGCTGCTACACATTCAGCACATCAAGCTGCAAATACTTGTATGACAATGCACAACTCTATCGATAGCTTCTCATCTGAAAAGAACATGTATCACTAATGAAGGATCCTTTTCTCAGGAGCAACCATGGCACTGAAAGCTAATGTCTATAAGCAAACACAATTTCCAATGTAAATACTGATCTGTTGAGTGTGATGGCAGAGTAAAGCAAATGATTCCGAGCACAACAGACAAAAACAAAGTCTGACTCGTGTCCACTACAATAACTTACGTGTGAGCTTGGCAATAGCAGGATACATGTGTAATGACATCTGCTGTCATAACTGGGTACTTCCTGCATAACACTACTGCTCTGTTTAAAATATGAATTGTATTTACAATGCATGTGCCAAGTCACAACAAAACTGATACAATAATCTTGTACCTGCCATTACCAAACTTATTCTATTAACAATATAAGCAGCAAAGTGTGAAAAACAAAATAGGTATGGAATTTCAACCATTACAGAAACCATACAACTAACACCAGCAAAGCTATATAACTTAATATCATATCCTGCTTGCCTGGAGGGACATCACACATTGTATGCATAGAAATGGCTCTGTTCTCATGCCTATTTATGATGACCAGTTTGACCCAATTAACCCAGTATCTTTCCATCTAAGGACAGACACAGCAACAGTCTCCACAATACACACTCCTTCTGTTCAGACACTGGACAATGAAAAAATAAAATATTTCCGTGATTATATCAGAGCACGATCATGATGCATCAAATTAAGTCTTATTTTGGGGCTTGATATGTCCATGGCATCAGCTTGCAGCTTGGGACACTTGAAAAAACATTCTGTAATTAAAAATCTGTTAAATAGCTGTTATTAATAATGACTGCAAATAAATTACAGTTACATTTAAGTATGTAACAACTGCACTGATTACCAGCTATTTTAAAGAGAGAGAGAGGACGTTTACTTAAAGGTACTTCCAACTGCCATGTTTATATAGCATTGGTGGTAGGTGGTATTACACTTGTGGAGCAATGATGGAGTAATAACTGAAGGGAAAACTGAAGTGTTTGACCAGAAATCTGTACCAGTGCCACTCTGTCCCTGAAAAATTCCACATGGACTGGCCTACAACCAAACCTCAGCCTCTGTAGTGAAAGGCCAGCAATAAACCATATGTTTTGGCACAGACAAGCAATTATATAAAACAGGAAACTTAAATAAATTACTGGTGACAAAGTACTGAACTGTTCAATAAGCCAAGCCTGCAGTAGGCCCTATCTGAACTTCACACACTCCGCTGCAAATATGGGAAATACCTGTAATTCTAAAGTCATAAAACAAACAGGTGTGTTGTGCAGTGCAAACATGAAATGTAATACTTTGAGTGTCAGGAGTATGGAAGATTGTGCTATTGCAGAAATTCTTCTGTTAGAAGATTCTTGTGACTATCTCATTTGCTGCACAGTATGTACAAAAAACAGAGAAGTCAGGGAAATGTTCTGCCAAAAATGTGGAATTCCATTCCATCCATGGACATGAAACGTCACACCCCTGAAGAATCCTAAAAATTTCAATCTAAACCCTCTTAAATTTCCACTTATCAATCTGCAATAGTTTAGAAGAAAATTACACTTCAACATTATGCTGCAAAATAAGAGCACAGTGTAGCGGCTTCGGTGGTCTAGGGGTAGCATGCTGCCTTTAAGTACCCAAGTTCACAGGTTCAAACCCAGCCGAAGCTGTCAGGATTTTTCAGGGCGAAAAAATCCTCAGCACGCCTTCCTTCAGAAGGGAAGTAAAGCCGTGGGTCCCATGTCGCAGATTTGCGGCATGTAAAAGATCCCTGAATTGATGCGGAAGTCGCAATCTCAGGCAAAAATTACCGGCCAATTCTCGCCCACATAGTTCCACCTTTCGCTACTAGGATCTCTCACGTTGTTGTGGACGTGGAGGTACCTGGCAGCGAACGTGGGAATGTCCAAACAGGCAGGTAGGATAGGGTGAGTACAATAAGCCTATTAGGCTGCAGTACATCCGTGGCATTAGCTACGGGCCCTACTGACGAAGAAGAGCACAGCGTAAAAAATGGTTGTGCCAGCTGCTCAGCAGCCAATGAGATTGCTGGGAGTGAACATATGAACAGCAAAAATGCACCTAAGAGTTCAGAAACAACAATCTTAAGAGTGTACTATGTAAATTTGTGCCAGGATCACTATGATTGCAGGAAAATAGAGAATAAGATATCAGACACACTCATGGAATTCTGAACAACACATTAAAGAAAACAAAAGACCACAAAGCTGCAAATTAAAAGAGTCAAATGTATATAAATCAAGAGCACATTAACCACAGAAAGAGCAATGTGAAATACTCAAGTACAAAATAGGAGAATATTAACTGAACTCACCACAATCAGTCTCATCTGAGAAATCCTGACAGTCAAATCTACCATCACAGATGGCTGACGAAGGCACACACTGTCCTGCAGTGCGACATGGTGACTGACCAAGAGGGCAAATAAGCGGAGGTCGTGAAGTAGTAGGAGGAGGTGTAGGGCGTACTATTGCTAAAAATAACATCAAAAGAGAAATGTCATTTGCACAAATAACATTCAATGTATGTAAGAAAGAAAGAGCTTTGTAAATAATATTCACACCTGTATGGGCAACAAGTTGCCATGTTACACATCAGATACTTTGTAAAATTTATTTTACCAAACATAAGGCACGAAACCAGTTGGTCACACACAGAAAATACTGTGATGCAGTGCAAGTCCACAAACTGACTCAACCCAACCTAATAAAGTACTAATTACAAACAAACCAAAAATCTCCCTCTCCTATACTAGAACATTAACATGCAAAATTCATAACACAACAGGCAATCACAGGACCGTACATCGACCGAAGACAGCCCATTGCACACCACCATCATTTAGATGTCGATTCACATGAATATTACTCTGTCATTATCAACTGCCTTCCATTTCCCACTTTCTACGTGGATTTGCCATTTAATTTTGTATCTCATTTCTTCTTACATGTGACCGACACATCCAGCCCATTTCATCAGACCTAAAGACATAACACTGACGTTCATTAAATAACGCTGCGTTGAGCCCAACATTAGAACCAAACTATTCTGTATCAACTTGATTCAACTCTATAGGGCTAAGAGACTAAGAATAGCTCTTGTTCTCTATCTTAGGGGTCCACCAGTGCACGAACTTTCTTTACTTGAAGAACGAAGCAAAACTAGCCTCTGAAATGTTGTGCTTTATTAAAAATTAGATAATGGACATTGTCCAAAAACAAACATTACGTCACAACATCAGTTTGCTTTTACAGGCATGTTCAAAGCGTCATTTATCTTACTAATGGGAATGGGGGTCAAGCTGCCCCAGCCGCGATTTGAACCCTGGATCATCCCATCCAGACAAGACAAAACAGTGTGCAATTACAACTGCTTTAAAAATTAACTTACTTACTTAATTACTCCATGATGCAGAGTCCTTCTTGAGAAGCTAACTGGTTTGCAGCTAGTCAAGAAACTCCCCGCATTTCACAGAACCCGAAGGTTCATTACCGCACTCACAAGCGTCCGCCACCTGTCTCTATCCTGGGCC
>Ga0123354_10017956_pt1 | contig 11088 bp, 10 predicted proteins | sample TergutLab28metaG_2_FD_97872 | JGI IMG/M metagenome (GOLD analysis project Ga0123354, IMG submission 97872) | Labiotermes labralis P4 segment gut microbial communities from Petit-Saut dam, French Guiana - Lab288 P4 | ecosystem: Host-associated > Arthropoda: Insects > Digestive system > Gut ... | reverse complement strand
TGGTCTTGTGCTGCCACTATTTCACTTTCAGTTTCTGCTTTTAGGTCTCCCTTCGATAGCCAGAGGAACGTGTCTTCTTCACCAATAAGCTGTCTATCTATATTTCTAATGTACTGCCCATGCACTACTTTGTTTTTCCATTATTTTTTAGGGACTCTCCCAATCTTGCCTTTGTGTGTTGTATTCCATCCTGTTTTGCGTCACTTTTCTCATTTGATTGACGTAATTCTTTTTTGGTCTTTGCTGCTGTCTTAATTATTGAGTTCATATTTGGTTTAGTGCTTTCATGGTTTTTAACAATATTTATAAACTGGTCTTCTTAATAATTTGTGATTATTATTATTGTGTTTTGAATGAAGCTAGACAGTTTAAAATAAATTTCTTATGTTCTGCCATTCATGACACTGTTGCTGTGACAAACTCTTTGAGTTATACTGTCCAAACCTCTGATCCCATAGTAAATCTAATGTGTTAGTGTGTTTTTTGTGTATTAGGTTCCTATAATTTTGTACATTTTGTGCTTCTTTTATAATTGGCCCTGTGCTGGGGTGCTTTCTATATTAGTTTCTGTAAATTCTGCATATTTTGTGCTAGTTTTATAATTAGCCCTGTGCTGGTAAACTAGCATGTTATGTTGCATAGTTACGTCCTCGTGCATTGTATTACTGTTTTGTTGTAATCATTTTATTGATGTGTATTGCCATATGTTAATTGCAGCTCTAGAGTTTACGTTACGCAGGTCAAGGGAAATAGTTCTAAGAACTCCGTATGCACATGCCTGCCATGGAATCAGAGTGGCCAGTGGTACATGGTTAAGCACTTAAGGTGACCAGCGATCGCTGGACCCATCAGTTGACAGTGAATCCTTTGTACTCTACTTGAAACCTTATGCTGCATTACGCAGACTCTCAATCTAGCAGTCTCTGGGGCAAGACGTCCCAAGATCATCTGGCAAGTCTGGCGGTAGCAGTGGTGCCTAATTACTCTCCTCTATCCTGTGTGTAACTACTAATTGTTAGTAATGGCTATCAGCTGAAGTCTATGAAAGTTACACTGCATAGCCATCACACTCCCTCACTGCTTCTAAGCAACGAAGTTGGATCCACACCCTGACCGGACAACATCTGAGATACGTCCAATCAGAGCAGTTTCTGCAGTGGATACAACAGTTAATAAATGAGGAACAGAATTATTATTATTATTAATTTATTCTTGCCTATTAGTTATTAGGTGGTAGTCTTCTGGTAAGTCCAGATCTCAACAAGAGATCAAAGCGAAATACCCCAGCATTTTATGAATGATGTGTAAAGGTCTCATTAGTGTGATCTTCTACAGTTCTATGGCCAATGGGGTGGCCTGGGAGCAACTGAAGGTACTGATCTAGTCCCTTCTTAATTGTTCCTGATGCTCAAATTATAACTGGCGCACTATTTTCCTCACTTTCCACATTCTGCTAACCTCAATCTCTAGGTCTTTGTATACGCTTAGTTTTTTTGGTTTCTTTTGTGTTAACATCTGAATCATCTGGTATAGCTATATCAATCAGTAGGCAAGTCTTCTCTTTTTCACCATGCAGACTATATCAGGTCAGTTTGCTAGTACTCTCTGATCTGTGATAACAGGTACATCCCACACAATAGGGGTGCCATTGACATTTATGACCCTTTCAGGTATATGTTCACAGTACTTGTAGGTAGTCTGTAACCCTGTATGTTTACATAACCTGTGGATGTAACCGGTTACCTATTTGTGTCTATTAGTGAATTCAGATGGTGCAAGTGTTGTGCATCCCACAACAATATGTTTCATGTGTTCTTCGGACTAATAGCACATTCTGCATTTACTATCAATTGGTTACTTCATGATGTTCCTTTGATGATAATGCATGTTGGGTTGCTATTATTAAACTCTGTGTTTTTCTCTTTAGGCCTTTGCTATATAATCACACCAGGGATTTTTCTTTATCTACTGATGGTCTTTCATGGTCCTGGTAGAAGTTTCCATGCATTGTTTTACTCTCATTTTCAATGCTGGACTTTAGTCGAGTCTTAATATTACGGGCAACAGTTTCATGTTTCATATATTTTTGTCATTATTATTATTAATGACTTAATTACATTTCTCAGCCTCTACATGCTGGCAAACCTTCACCTATACCCTAACGGCATGTCCTAGGGATTTGCGTACTATATGACACATTTGTAATAGTACTGCTTTTTGCCCCACTGTTAAGATATTTTTGGTTAAACCTATATTCTCTGGTATATTAGAATGTTTTTGGTGACTACTCCTTCCACTGAGATGACTAAGAGGTATAGAGATATGTTGTTAAGCTTCCAGATATTTTTGATTTCCAAGGCCAAGTGTTTATATTTCATAATACTCTCTGCCTCAGTTCTGGAAAGGTTATGGGTGAAGGAAACTGCTATATCTGTTACAAGTGCTATTTTATTTTCTTTATCGATTAGCACTATATCACTATCATCATCATACCTCTCTTTACCCACAAACCCCTTCTTCTTCTTGAACTAGTTCCACTCAAGATCTGTTCTAACCCTTGTTACAGACAATCAATATTTCTCTTAACAATGTACTCATAACAAAGTAATAAAGTAATATATTTCTTGACTTTCTTTCCGCATGCTTGCTTCCATTACATCAAAGTAATGCGCAAAAATATGAGTTCTAGTCAGCCCTGCACTTATCAGCGGTTTCATGCACACAAGCTCAGGCAGGGACAAAGAAATGTCCATCTATGGGTGTGCAGGTTTATCACCTATGTCCACATTAAATTCCACCTGCCTAGCTACAATGGTACTTCAGTTACCACCATCATGGCAAAACGTAAAGGAAACTTCCATTCACTTGCCATGTTATTTCAGAGTCTACAAGAATATCACATTATAAAACATAAATATTTTTCCAAGACCTATCACCACATATCAGTTACTTTAGAACCTGAATATAAGTAGTGCTTGTGTCGGTCCTACCTTACGCATATCAAGCGTCTGTTACAACATTATTTCAGATTATGGGGAATTACAACACATGGTGCCGAGGTGTCCTGCAATAACATAATGCTGATACCGAGTTCTGTAAAAACAGGAAAAATGGTTCAAATTTGAAATGAATGGTCACGGACACAAATAGATGGATGGACACATACACACAGACTCTCATATATGCATGTGCACACACACAAATCATGATCTCACATGCCAACCTTTAATTTTTAGGAACATTAGGCTAAAAAGTGCTCAAAATGGAGTCATAATATATACATACATCTGGCACTATTAGTAACAAGAGAATTTTTGTACCTGAGTAACAGGAACTTCTCTCTTGAAAGGTGTAAGTCGAAGAAGAATGAGCATGATAATGTCCTATGGTAGTGGCAAGATACTATAATACACCCATTCATCCTTTTCATGAATATTAAATAAACCATAATTTCTTAACTATGTTGTGGTAAAACATGTCTATGAGACCACTTAAGCTACGCTAGAGTTCTGCCAAATTGTAAAAGATATTGTCAGGAATATATTAGGCTCAGATGCAGCTGCACTCTAGCAACTTAGCCAGTGAAGCATGTATACTTCAGTTAAAAGAGTACTTCTTTGCTCAGAAATGTGAAGATGGCTGAAGTAAAGACAACATCCACAGAAACTGATCAACTATGGGGTACCAGAAAAAGACATGGGACTATCAGACTAATGGCTTAGCCAGTCATATCTGTGAGCATAATTAAACATATGTCAAAATGTCCAGTCTTTGAATAAGCTGGGTGCCACCTTCACCCCTAACACTATACATTAAGTTTCTTTGGAAGCTATGGGTTGTCACTCACAGGAATGCCAAACAAGTCTGCAATCAGCACTCTCAGGCCTCACACACATTCTTAAACCAACTTAATTGTTCCAGCACCAACAGGCTTCACACTTTCTTAAACATCAGGCCAGAAGATCTTCAAAATTCTAATTTCACAACCCATTCATATTAAACTTATTTTTGTTCATATCCTAAAATCCAGGAGGCTTACAGTTATGAACACTGTGACTTAGGGTGACATTGATCTCATCTGGTATTTAGAATCTTACAATTATGAACATTAGCAACTCCAGGGAACACTTGATCTTATCTGGTATCCATTATCTTATGATTTTAAACAGCAGTAACTTCAGGTGACACTGATCTTATCTGTTAACCAGAATCTTGTAATCACATTTCTCTGAAGTTCTAGAATTTTAAAATCACATTCTGGTAAAATGGTGCTGAAAGTGCATTTATGCAGCCTATGCTTGTGTGTAATACCGCAACAAAATCCCGTGGTTTATCAGTGCTTCTATCATAAAGCGACAAGTGACCATATGGATTTACTTTATTCCTTCCAGTATCAATTTTAAAGATTTCTATCGCAATAATTACAACTGCTCCTGGTTTGGTCCTCTGTCTTGTCATAAATGAATACTAACCCTATTCATCTGTTAAGACCCCTGATATAGTCTCATTAGCTCCACTCTAACCCCAATGGTACTCAAATTGACCTACCTTGAGGATTTCTCCATTTTAACAGGAAGAAGAAGAGAAAAAATTGGCATTCCAGTATCAGGAAAAATTGATCACAGTACGTACCTGGAATATTTTATCATACAGGTGAGGTAACTTAAGTAGTCGAGGCTGATGCCATGTGATGTGCTGATCAATGAGAATGTTATGTGCTGAAATCTGGCTGCGATTCACAAAGACAACTAGCTCCTCACACCAAGATCGACCTGTCTCACTGCCAATGCCAGGCCAGTTCAGTGCATCTGCTGCAGTGAAATCACTCAAGTCCACCTTTTCAGTAACCAGATCCAAACTGAACACAAGACTCACAAACTCTGACCCCTCAGTACCAATATATGGAAGGGCGTGACTGTATAGATGGTGGTGCAATAAAGCTGCTATTCGTAGGAAAGGTAGACATAGCTGCTGTACCTGCAGGACAAGCAACTTAATTTACATGGACATCAAGCATGACAAGAACATATTCTATGAATTGGCAAAGAATCCAAAAGAGGGCTTCCAGTATGAAAATTGATGGAAAAGACCTACAAGGAAGAACAACATCAGGGTGAAACCAGACGGTCAGGTAATGTTACAGAGCAGGAAAGAAAGAAACATGGGAATAAAGTGAGAAGAAGGAGCCATGGGAAGAAAGAGAAAGATGTACGAGCCTGGTTGCTACATGACGCACACTACATGGAAAAGTATGAGGAGGCAGATAAGGAGTAAAAGGAAACAAACAAGGAAGTGTTTCTTAGATTAGTTAACAATTCTGTTTGAAAGGCATTACATAAATTACATGAAATGGAATGATTAATGTTGAGGAAATATATACACACAAACCTCCATTTCTACCCTCTTCCTGCTAGCCTGTAAATTGGCAGCCACACTGGCTCCTGTATCATGCACTCTGTGATTTGTGTCTTCCAACTGGTATAAGTGAGTCTGCTCGAGAAGTCCAATAATGAGTGCCATTATCCCATCCAGTGACATCACACTACCATGATTCTCCCCTTCTGCAGAGTCCAAGGCACGCCATTGGACTCGTTCTTGCTCTGTCATGTTACAACTCAGTTGCATCACCACTTGGAAATACAACAGATTGTACAGCACTTTGACAATGCACAAGAAGTAAACTGAAAGAGAACAACGTCAACTGAGACAGTAACACAAATAACTCTGCAAACAGCAAACGACAAATACATGACACTTTGATTGCTGGTGCATTCTAGTTAGATGCCTTTAAAGTTTAAAATATTCCTGACAAAAATTCTGGTTTTATGAACATGCACCTCCCCCACACAAATTCAATAATACCAGAAACTAACACAAATTCACTTTCAGGGAAATAAAAAAAGTACAATTTTTTCCCCACCTGACATTAGGTACCCATAATGTGTCTGAGGGAATCCATACAGCAAAAACCATGGCAATTATGCTTTAGTAATTTATTCATGTATTTTATTAATTGAGTAAAAATATTTTATTCAATGATCTTCATATGATGCCACAGTGACAAGTGATGCTTGTATTTCAACAGCCATGTAACTGACTTACTTTGATCTAAATGAAGAGGGAGGAGCAGTATAAACTGAATCAATAACGCAGTAGGATCTCGCAGTAGAAGAGGCACCTCCTTCTCATATGGCTTCAGAGCTAAAGGTGCTCGAGGTTGTGACTGTATCCCAGCCACTTGCTGCAATGCATGCCAGACCGGCCAACTCCTCAGCATACGACCATGAACAGCCAACACGTGCAGGAGAGGCACTGTAACAAGATGCATGGACACAAATACCACTTTAATCTCTATTCTGTGTACAAATGGCACAGCAGTTCTGCTTGCAAAGCGGAGAGTTGCCACGTATCCAGGAAAGTCAACATCTTTTATGGAATATGAAGCATCATTACTGTACTCATAATACCCTGAGTCACATAAATCCAATATACACCCTCACACCCTACTTTGTTAAGATTCAACTTATCATTATCCTCTGAACGACAGTACCCTATACCAAGTTCTCTTCCCATAAAGTTCTGACAATAAGATTTTAATTTACAGTACCATCTTCAATTAAAAAGTTACTGACAGGGTGAACCTGCAGCTGGAATGGAAAAAAAATAGAAGGTATGCAGAACTTTAGTAAGAAAACATTTTGGAATACAAAAATTTGAAAGGCTGAAAAAGAGCTAAAATGATTTACAATGTCAACAAAACTGGGTAATGGACTGGCTTAGCACTGTGCCCACTGGTGGGATTTAACCTTTGAAAGACCTATATTCACATACAACAACAACAACAAAAAATATATATATATATATAATCATGTTATGCCTTTAGGCAATAAAGAAATTTACAGCATTTTACGGCACACTGCATAATCTTTTATTTTCAACAAAATGCCAATTATTTAATAATTTTACCCTTTTGTGTTCAAATAGTACTCATAAACCATGCGCTACAACTTAAATACCAACCTGCTTGTTGGAGGTTAATATTACTGGTGCTGACTATGGGGTCCCATTATCAGAGAATTCAATGCAATACTGCACTCCATAATTCTGTTGCACAGTGTCTCCTACAGGTCTCAAAGAATATTTACAATAGTATATTCCAGTACAGACAACAAGACAACAGTTCAGTCATATTACAACACTGAAACACTTGCAAGAACCTAAAATGGATCAAAATGAAGCAGGTCTCACCTATACAAGAGCGTTTAGGTGCGAGTTGTACTGGTGCACTGTCAGAGACAGTACTGTTGACAGAACTGCTGGCAGATGCAAAGTCAGACCCACTGTCAGAGGTAACAAGTGAATTTCCTCTCTGCACCAGCTCCACCTCAAGATTTGTCCTTGCGATAGAACTTACAAACAGGAAAAGACTGTGTGATGTAGGTGTAGAACTTCTCTGCTTAAATTTGGAGTAAGTACGATGTGTCATATCCTCCATAGATTTTGTCATAGCTTCTGCCAAAGACATGGGCATCTGAAGCACAAAAATTGCACCTATAGCATGCTTTGTATTATGAACTATAAAACATATCACAGCAATTTAAATGCCAAATTGTTGAGTTCAAAACTGACTGAGAACATTTTCGGGAAATATGCAAACTGCATAGCATACTAAGTCAAATGTCACTGAAAACAGGTTACAGACATTGACTTTGTAATAAAAATACATAAATACCCATTTCTTGTGCCCGGAATTCAGTTTTCCCTCAGGTAATACTAATTTTTCATAACAGCTTAATTTAAACCACTGACACAACTAACTGCGTTACATTATATTACGTTACATGAATATGCAGCTACGGGTTTTGACAAATTACAAGGTCATCCTCAGGCCACTGGAACATACACAAGGACAATTACCTTTGCGAGTTTATTTTTTAAAAATTTTATTAATATGCTTTGTGTTAAGAGTAAGACTGAGATCACATTCTGACCCAAAATAAAACTTGCAATAGTAATTCTACTTGTATGTGTTCAAGTGGCCAGAGGATGACCCTGTATCTGGCCGAAACATGAAGCTACATATAATGTAATGTAATGTAACATAATGTACTGTAATGTAATATAATATAATATAATATAATATAATATAATATAATATATAATACAGTATAATTAGTTGCATAGATGGCATAAATAAACCATTCTGCAACCTACGTGACAAAACATGATGTATAAGACAAAAATTAATTTTTAAATTATTCTAAGTAAATAATCCCAATGCTACATTTTTTTTCCATAAAAGATTTGCCTCAGTTTTGATTCAAACCTTCTGTCTTCCAGAGCCCCTGTACTTACAAAAAAAAGGTGGTTGTGTAACATGGATGTCATATGCCAGAATGCATGCAACATCAACGCTACATGGCAAACATGTGGCTGGCTGCTTGGCCTGACACAATCCAGTAGCAGAAATTGCTCCCTGTCACTTCCTATCACTTCTCTTCCCTGTGCTACCTGCTGCTTGATATCCTCCCTCATTGGCCCCTGAATGTCTAAAGTCAACCAATTACTGGTTATACCACGCCTGTATATTCATGCATCCACCTGTCTCTGTCATTCGTTTTGGCCCTTTTGACCCTTGAAGATGAGACCACTATGTCATCTCAAAATGATGCAAACTAATTACCCTGTGACACAGCATCATATCCCAGAAGATTGGAGACCTTAGCTACAGCATTGCAAAAACCTAAAAACCTGGAATACATTTAGGTCCATCATGATTGTTCAGTGTTACCTAAAATATAAAGAGCTTGATAATTTCTAATAAAATTCCTCAATATCAAATTTCAGTGGCTGTAAAGCCATTATAAGCATACAGATGGATGGTGACACAGAGTTAGTAGTTTCAACCTCCACTGTTCAAGGATGGAAACATATCTAAAAATCAAGTAATGTCTGATTCATGGCTGATTCCATGGAGCAGAGCCCATCTTGAAAAGTCAGTACTACAAATCCTCAGCTAGTCAAGAGATTGCTCACATTTTATGGCACCCAAATATTCATTATCACATTCATAAGTCTGCTGCTTGTCCCTATCCTGGACCAGGTGAATCCATTCCATACCCTCTCATCTTGTTTCTTTAAGATCCAATTAAATATTACCCTCCCAACTAAGTTTAAATCTTCCAAATAGCCTCTTTTCTTCAGTTTTCCCCACCACAACTCTGATGTGCCACATGTGCAGCCCATCCTTGCTCTGATGACCCTAATATTCGGTGAGGCTTACAAATCATGCAGTCACTCATTATGAAATTTTCTCCAGCCTCTTCTTATTTCATCCCTTTTGGGCACTAATAACTTCCTCAGCACCCTTTCACACACCCTCAGGCTATGCTCTTCCCTTAATGTGCAAGGCTAAGTTTCAGACCAATCTACAAGCAAAGTCAATCATTAAGAAAAAAGCTACCATGAAGGAAGAAGCCCTTATACTAACCAGGCATATTCAAACATGTTGGCAAATACTAAGCATTCTACTCCAAGCAAAACATACAATATAATACAATTAAATCTTACTGAAACATGTCTATTTTCAATGAGGAAATCAATGAGCTCGGTGACCACGGCAGGCAGACTGGTTGGTTGAGATATGACCAAGGTTGTATGCTCCTCAAGTTCTGGAGACAATGGCAGTACCGAATTGGCAAGCTGTCGACACAGCGGACACCAATACTCCCCCCTGTCAACAACAGGTACAAAATATATTACTGTCAAACTGGTCCTGTATGAGAATTATGATCACATGCCTACTAATTTGCATGATGCAGTAACATTACACCCAATCACAAAAACAGTGAAATACAAACATTTTATATGTAAATTTAAATACTTACATGGCGTATGATACTACACTAAGGTGACGAAAATAACAGGAATGTACAAGACACACATATATTGTGTGTGGATAAGCAGAATAATTTGATAAATTCTGTGCAAAAGCATAAATTTAACATTATACAAGATGCTGGTTAAACCAGCAGTTAAATGTAAGAGCAAAACACAGAATTCGGAACTTTGACACGCTTTAATTGAGTACAAGTTACACAAAAAAGATGGATACATATGTGAGAAATTTATAGCTGATGGTGCTCTGCATTTACATACATACATACATACACAACACACTATTTATTGTAAAAATGCAGTCTGAAAATACGTAAGTGCAAACTAAACACCGATCAGTCTGTAGTGACAGGAAACAGATAAGCAAAAAGCAAACATATGCCCTGTTTCAGTGTATTTAACTCAATCTAAAGCCAATAAATTTACACAACTATGCTACACAGAAAAATAAAGTTACAGGACATTTGAGGTTCTCATGGTGGTAGAAGATGGAGGCACTAGGTTCCTCCAAAACAACATGATGTCACTCCACAGAACTGACAGGTCAGATGCACAAAAAATGTAATAAAAATGTGATAACATAAAAAAATATCTGGGCACATTTCATCCCAAAACATGCAAACTACTGCTGAATGATTTATTTTGGGTAATACATGTTTATACAATGAATGTTCACCAGGTATACAGGGTTTTTGTGTGTGTATATATATATATATATATATATATATATATATATATATGAATGACATAATGTGTTTCATGAAAAAGATGCCTTCACATCTCACAAACAGCAAATTGAGATGAATGTTATCAACAATAAAAAAAAAAAAAACACAGTAACACCTAAAGGAATATTATATTAACACCTTAGGAGTGACATCTGGATATGGCTGCAAATCACCCACTCATGAGAGAGACATTTACATTCAAATTTACCACTACTATTTCTGCCAAGTTTAATTAACTTGTATCATATGTCATTAACCCTTCAGCGTGGAGTGACGAGCACTGCTCGTCATGGCGAAAACATCACCTGTCGTGGAGTGACGAGCACTGCTCGTCATGGTTCACGCTGTCACTCATTCGGCTATATCTCGACAACATGCGGAGCAAATGTAACCGGGCTGCTTTGTGCTTGTTCGTGAAGGAGCTGGCTCTCTTATGGTGTGGGAGACAGTTGCTAGAAATTAT
>Ga0123354_10017953_pt1 | contig 11088 bp, 8 predicted proteins | sample TergutLab28metaG_2_FD_97872 | JGI IMG/M metagenome (GOLD analysis project Ga0123354, IMG submission 97872) | Labiotermes labralis P4 segment gut microbial communities from Petit-Saut dam, French Guiana - Lab288 P4 | ecosystem: Host-associated > Arthropoda: Insects > Digestive system > Gut ... | reverse complement strand
TATGTATGTATATATGCATGTATGTATGTGTGTAGGCCTATGTATGTATATGTATGTATGTATGTATGTATACTCGTATATGCATGTGTGTATGTATGTAGGCCTATGTATGTATGTAAGTATGTATGTAGGCCTATGTATGTATGTAGGCGTATATGTGTATGTATGTACGTCTATGTATGTATGTGTGTATGTATGTAGGTAGGCGTATGTGTGTATGTATGTATGTACTCCTATGTATGTATGTATGTATGTAGGCCTTGTATATATGTAGGCCTATATATGTACGTATGTTTGTATGCGTGCATGTATGTATGTACGTATGTAGGCCTATGTGTGTAATGTATGTAGGTAGGCCTATGTTTGTTTGTGTTTATGTGTGTGTGTGTGTGTGTGTATAGGGTCCGGACAGCGTGGTCGGTACAGCGACTTGCTACGGACTGGACGGTTCGGGATCGAATTCCGGTGGGGGTGAGATTTTCCATACCCGTCCAGCCGGCCCTGGAGCCCACCCAGCCTCTTGTAGAATGGGTAACGGGTCTCTTTACCTGGGGTAAAACGGCCCGGGCATGGCGTTGACCACCCACCCCCATCTAGCACCGAGGTTAAAGAAAGAGTATTGCTATACCTGTACTTCCCCCTCTGGGTCTTAATGTCCTGTTCTTTGGTAGTAGTAGTAGTAGTAGTAGTAGTAGTAGTAGTAGCGTTAGTAGTAGAGTGTAAATTATAGGACGTTACGGTTGGCCAGACTTATTAAGGATTGCTTACAGAAGCACTCAGCATGACCTGTTTTCGGACAACGATTCAAAACCCCTACGTCCTTAATATGATATGGGGTGCTAACTACTGCATCGCGACCTTGACATGCTATTCCTTGGGAAACAAAAATGTTACGTCTGTAAAATAAATCTCGTCACTGCGGATAGCGTGTCTGTCGATGCGCATTATTACAGCCGGCGGTTACAACGTTGCATTCAGACGTAGCTCGACAAAAGACGACACAGGAAGATACTTTTTATGCACCCTATTCCAGTGCACATTGCCTTCCAACCCGCTTCCTTCATGCGATTGACATCTGACGATGTCTGGAAGGTATTACATCTGCTACTGGAAAGTTTTTTTTTTTAATATTTGTTTTGAATTTGTTGTCTTTATGTGACAATGTGTCGTAACTCGTGGCGGCGGAATAGTGAATTAGAAACTAACGGTTTTTCAGCTACCTCAAAATTCCTCGCCTCTTATTGAACCGGATGGTTCACTTACCTGTCCTCAAGAGCTTTGGTCTCTGTCATGATCCAAGTCTATCTACTCCACACCGTTCCATCATAATTATGTAGGATGTACTGTACATGACTATTCTTTCATCCACGCCTAGGTCTTGTAAGGTCCTGAGTCTACGGCTGAAGAATTTGCATTTTCTATACGCACTACCGATCTCGAACTCGTTGATTTGGTCGCACTACGATGATGAAGATGATGATGATGTTTAAGAATGCATACATTTTCCAAAAATCTAGGAACCATCTCATAATTCTAGGCCTCGGAAGGTTGGCGTGAAGCAAATTTCCCACTAAGGACCAGCAAATACGTGTCGTGGGCGTCCCTGTACAAAATTTGGTCTCCAGGTATTTGTGCATCGATGGTTATGGTAATGATAATATATGATGCGTGCGAAGTATGAAGCTTCTTAATCAGGCCCTATACAGTTTTCTTACTGTCCTGTTTCCCTGCTTTCTCTGTCTCTTTTTTTCTTCAGCATCCTGTTCTCCGACTCTCCGTGTGGTCTTGGCTGAGGGCGAGAGGACGAGTTTCAGATGCGCACAAAACTGCATGGTAAATTATAGTTGTTTATGTTTAATCTTGTAGTTGGTTATATTTTGATCCTTACTTTTTGGACAGAACATGGGGGGAGGGGGGGGCAAATTTTGAATGGAATAATAGTAACTTCGTCCCGAATGTAATGTGTATTTAACGTGTTCGTGCGCCTTAAATTTTAATATTCTTAGTGTCCTTCCCACATATCATTTAAAGTTATTTTCTTGTGCGACGCACTGTGCCCCCATCGCCATATATGCCGATGATGTAATTATGTGTTTAACGACTTCACATGTTTGTCTTGCGGTGGTCGGCAGGTGGCACTACATAAAAGCCCGTGGGGGGGGGGGTCGGTGATGTCATAAGCAATGTTTGTTCGAGATGAACCCGGAAATTGCATATCCAGGAGTTTAAACATGCACGCAGGGAGTGTGCTGATACTTAATTGGTTTCGGTTTATAACTTACGTCGGTGGTAATGGGTTTGATTTGCGTTTTATGCTGCCTGCATATTCTGTGTACTTGAAGAATGTATACAATCTGAACGGTACATTCTTATGTAGGCTAGTATCAGAAAGCACTGGCAACTCCATCTTTTCCTTCATTATTTCATTACTTCCCTTTTTTTTTTTATTCTTTCCCTTTTCCTTCTGCTTTCCTATCATTACATAATTACTTTCTCCTTTCTCTCATTTCCTTTTCTTCCCTTTCTTTCTCGCGTGTTTTCTTCCATACCACTTTTACCCACCCTTCATGTCCCTTTTTCCTCATGAAACAAGGAAAGCAAACTCAGAATCTTGTCTGGGAGAAGAAGAGGCCAAATATGCGGACAGACACGCCCAGCTCGCTTTAGGGTTCCTAAGGACCTTTGTGTAAAATTCGCGGTCAGTGTCGGGTACTGAGATACATAAGGATCTACGCTGAATTTATCAACACAGTGTTGAATTTAGTCGGCTGATGTGGCCTATGTTCTTCGTATGCAGGAGGCCGTATAGGAGGATGGAGCAGCATGCATATTGCTGTTCAGCACGGTGCAACAAAGTAAGTCTTCATAGATCAGGGACAGGGAATCCTATCTACTGGAGTATCGGATGTGGTTATTTTTGAGTGAGGATGGCCGTGTGGTCTCACGGGAAAGCTTCTGTAGGCAACATATTTTTAATTGGCTGTCATCTTTTATTAACACGGACTGACTGGCCATACCAGAAGTTAATAAACTGTAATCAGCAGTCGACTCAAATGTGATTCGGACCATGACCTCATGTTGTTGTTCTATCGTTGCTCTTGTTTATTATTATTATTAAATAAATAGTTGACCTGTTATTTTTGGGCAACATTCTTATCACAGTGTCCAATCAGCACTTAAAAACACATTTACTTTTTTACTTCACTCTTCTTCGTTATTACGCAGCGAGTAGTATTTCAATTCCTCACAGACGTTTGGGGACAACCTATCGGGTCCCATTTTCAAGCTTGCCTATATGTTGTCCCGCAACGTCGGCAAGGATTTACCAGTACTCGCTGTGTAATAACTCAGAAGAGCACAGTTCTTATCTCTTTCGCGGCGGAAGCCTGAAATCTCTCCCCCCCCCACTATTCGGTTTATGTGCGTGGTTTTGTCCCAAAACGTTTGTTGCAGGAACTGGGTAAAATTCTACTTCAGCTTAGACGTGCAGAGCTTATAAATACTAATTGTGGCGGAAGAATTCTGCGACGTCCTTAGACACTAGCGGAACTCAGTGTTTACCGTTTTAGGCGTGTTTGAAAAATTGCGAAAAGCGACTGTTCGTTTCGTGTATGTATTTGAGTATTTTTCGAAAATCTGTCGAGAAAATTTAAATTTCATTACAATCTGACAAGAATAACGGGTACTTTACATGAAGACCGGTGTACATTTATGGTCATATCTCGCTCATTTCATCTTAGAATGAGAAACGTTTCAGACATAGTTTTCAGAGAAACTCAAAACGCACATTTTATGTTCAGTAGCGTTTTTCCGAAAATCTTGCAGTTTATGGGACAACGGGGAAAAATATTGTAGAGCCGCATATGCCACAGATGACAGTGTGGCGAATGTCTTTTACATGCTGGACAACTAAGGCTACAAACACACACACTCAGAATATGCAATACTTATTGCTTTTCCATTAAACAGTGATTGTACGAACGCTCCTTACTGTTAGGTTTTAGTACATTGCCTGTCTTGTTAGTCTAAATGTAAGCCCCAGACACATAGCGGTGAGATGAATGGGATACAGTGGTTCCTGTTTTGGTTTGTTGGCGCTGTTGGCAGCATATGGGTGACAGACTGGCAGACATTCCCCAGGATTACGACCGCTGTTTTGGACTATGTGTACGTCTGGCAGACGGTGGGATGGTGCGAGTCCGACTCCAGTCCACGTGCCACACGACCGTCTGACCTCGGGGCTCATTAACTCCCGCCCGTAACCCATCTGAAAGGGTCCCAACTCTCTCTGTTAACTAAATACCTTCCACTCTCCCATCTCCGACGCTATCGTAAACGGCTCCTTTGCTTAACCGTATGTCTCTAAATAAAAGGATAACCAAAGTAATTAATACAGTACCTTGAATTGCATTATTATTTGAGGAATTGAATGACTGCTATTTTATGGTGTATCTGTAATTGATGTACCGATTCTTAATGTAGAGTAAATGTTAGTACTTTTTACTCAAGTGCATTTTTATTTTTATTTGTAGATTAGTTTTCCGGATTAGCCAAGTTTTTGAGAAACCGTCCAGCTACTTGATGTCGTATACGCCAGCTGAGCGGGAGTCATTGTATTTGTCTTCGTAGGGCACGGAACGTAAATGCAATTAGCAGCGACAAGTAGTTACTTTAACATGTTTTGAGATGGATTCGGCGAGACTCTGCAGTAATACTGTTTCTTAAATTCCCAATCATGTATGGAAGTTTTATAAAGGAATATCCGTTGTTTGAAATTGAAATACTTCGTAATGCCAACGTTGTCCGTAAAATTGTACCTTTGTATGTGTTCTTGTTAGGCCGTACACAATCTCTGTACATGCTGCAACACATAATGCCTTCTTCAGGCCTACCGTAGCGTATATACTACAGACGTCGAAACTGAACCGCGTTCTTGTGACAGACAGCGAGTAAAAATATACTCGTACTGAGTAATTAAACACCCATAGTTAATTTGGCGTTTGTAAAATGATTACAACTGATAAATTGTTAGTCGTAGGCCACTGACACTTAGAGTTACTGGGTATGAAGGTTTTCTCGTTGTCACGATTCAAAACTTGTCGGTTAGATATAACAGTCTTCTATACCTTTCTGCTTGTAAACATTTGGACGTACTGATGCATCATTGCATTGCCTCCACAGGAAACTCTTGTAAGTTATAAATAGGCATAATAGTCAGATTTTGGCTTGACGACGAATACTTGGAACGTGAGGTGAATCCTAGTGTAGGCGAGTGATAAATGTGACGACTCCATTCTTCACAGCGAAGAGAGTAAAGTTATTTCACCATGACCAGAACGTTACGACATGTAGTACTTGAGGGACTTTTCGTGGAACCGTGGCTCTAGGACTGTGTGGACCCATCGCAGTAGGCCTGTCTTATTAACCCGTTGTCCTGCGCTACTCTCCCTTGTGGCGAATGATCCCGCATCTCAAAGCCGGTGATGCAAGCTACTGAATACCGCTGTCCTTGGCTGACGGCGGCTAGGAAATTTGCGTCTATATTCTTGAACCGCTGGCAGTGTTTTCATACCACAGAACCCTTAAAACAAAGCAAATGCTTGCCTCTTCAGCATTTGTGAGCTCTGTGTTCACTCTCGCCCAGGACATCTGCACTGCAATGAACAACTGGACACAGAACAAACAACTTAATTCCTTTACCACTGAACATAAAATATCTGCCACCAGGTGGGTTTGTGCACATGGCACGGGCGAATCCACTGTTTTAGCACTTCTGGGAGCGCTCTTCTGGAATGGGCGATGAAATATAGGTCTATGATGATGCAGCACTTTGTACTCAGACGAAGTCATTGATTATTCGCAAGAAATTTGGCAGACTGTTCATGGTCAGTTCTTTATATACAGGGTTATTCATAAGTCCGTGAAACATTTTAAAAATTCGCAACAAATAAACTACTCAACGGATTATGGTAGTTCTTACGCCGATAGAGAGGGACACCCCCCCCCCCTTTTTTTTCTTCATATTTCACAGATGCTCAATATGTCCACCTTTGGTAATACGGCAGACATCTATGCGATGGTCCATCTCGTTCCACACGCGTGTCAGCTTATCACGGTCGACCAGAGTCACAGCAGCGGTGATACGGTTGCGAAAATATGGAGATTAGCGGGGAGTGGAGGCACAAAGACAGTGTCCTTCAGAAACCCCCAGAAGAAAAAGTCGCACGGGGTTAAATCCGGGGACCGGGGTGGCCACCGCATTAACGCGTCATCTTCTTTTCCTGTGCGTCCTATCTACCTGTGTGGTAAGTTTCGATTGAGATACCCTCGCACGTCTTTGTAGTGAGCGGGAGAGTCAATCACTGCTAAAATTCACCTAGGCCTTCTTACGAAGCTCCGTCACACAGCGTCGAGTCTATATATGTTCGTGTTATCGAGACACAATAAAACGCCCTTCGATAACAGCTGAGCTACTTCACGTTCTGTTGATAGTGTCCTTAACCGAGTCCATACACGTACTTTTTGCAGATGAGTATATGAACGTCCTGTACGGTCGTGACAGTCATGTGCTGCAGATACATTTCGTGTCTGTTATTTTAACAATCCTGTACAGAACTGTCAGCAATTTGACAAGTTTGTAAGGTGAGTGAACATGCGAGTCTTATACTCAAAGCCAGTCGGTATTATTAGAGTGTATTATTTTCCTTGTATTTCGTTAAATATGATCCATATCGAAAAATAGTTAAAGTTAAATTTTAAGTATCGCTAAGGCGTGTGTAAAGTGACGTACTAATTCTGTGTACGTATACTGATCCGTTTTCGAGAAAGTCGATAATTTTGAACTGCAGTCTGAAGCAACCGTCTCTGTCGACACAGAGGCAGGTTGAATGTTGTACTGCGTATGATATATTATTTGAACAGTTCATCTTGAATCTTCTGTTAACATGCTGTGACCGTTGTGCTCTGCTGGAACTGCGGCCTTTCCCGGTATTCTGTAAGTTCTGTTCAGTGTTTCTGGGAGATATGTGTGGATATACCTTGGCTCGATGCCTTGTAGGTTACATGTGATTAAGCGGTTACATATTTGACTTCTCTTTCTGATCTGCCTCTTTCGAGCCTTGGCAGGGGAACTCACTGCTTTGAATGAGGCATTTAGTGATTTACCTCGTCCCCAAACGAATACGAAGGTAATGAAACAGCTGACGACCGGCTGTTCCTCGCCTCTTTCCCTTTCACGGCACATGAACGTTATGGCATTTTGACAGTTTTGGGTTTAAAGAAGGAATAGAATTTATAGCATCCACTGAAGGGTGTTTAGTGGACTGTCCAGGCAGCTGGAAGGGATGTAACAGGAAGCAGTGACGGCTATAAGGTACTGACCCGGCAGTTGGCCTGGAAGGACTGAGCGAACCTCGATGACCTCAGGACTGTCGGTCTCGTGACTTTCGGTATTGCCTGTTCATGCTGTCATACTTTTGTTCGACAAGTAACATATGAAAGTCAGTGCTGTTTCGCTAAATAAGACCACCTTAGGTAGGCCACAAAAACATTCCATCAAGTTCTTATACAGAAATTACATTTGTCTCTATTCTCACTTCCAGTACAGTTCATGTACGACTGGCAGAAATAAAACGGGAAGCAGATAACTGGAACTGCGATGGACCATTATATGGAAGTCGTGGCATCCCGTTTCTTCTTACATGGCGTTTACACTTGGAATATTTTGGAATGGTGTTTCTGGGATTCATTATTTATTCGGTTATTTTACGACAGCGAGTCAGCGTCTTACGTTATTTAGCATCAAATGACAGAACTTCGTTGTTTTAATGCAACCCCTTACATGATGAGTTTAACACAAAATTCAGGCGCTAATCCATGGTCTACCTAATTGTGACTTCCACAGATAACCTTTCATTTGATCCTTTCATATATGGAGTATTATAACGCTAGAGTGGTACAGTGGAATCGCCGACTCGTTGGTGATTTCATAGTAGCTTATTCAGACGGCTTTGCGGCGTCGCGACTCTCCAGTGCCGACCAAAGTAGGTGTCTCGTAGCCACGGATCCCGTTAAGTGCTTCATAACGACAACTGCCGTCTGGCGTTACTATCGTCATTATTACTTAAAAAAAAAATAGGTTTACGAATTGCGTTAGCCGCAGCGGCACAGGCCAGGGCTGACTAACCTACGGCACGCTGCATTCACTGCTGTCCCAATATTTTATTTCTACTGCCCGACCATCGCTAGGGTATTGTGAAGAATATGTGTATATACGCACAATCTGACTGCGTACAGACTGTATATGAATTACCGCTGCTACCAAATAATACTGCAGCGAAACATTTTTGCGCAATTCGGGAACGGTGCGAAGTGTTGACTGGATATTTATCATTGGGGTGCCGGTCTGGCGGTGACTGGGCGAACACGTGACTTTGGACAAAACTTTTACGGCCTTCTTTTTGAACAGAAACAATAGCAGCCCCAGTTACTTCCGCATTTTCTTCCTTACAACGTTCCTCGAGGAGGCCTTTATTGGAATTATAATAATTTTACTAAGCATTAATTATACAATACAGTTATTGCATTAATAATAATTACGGAAGACTCTAAGTCCTTATTTTGCTCTTCAAAATTCCAGTGGGCTTGCGAAAGAATTTTTTGGATTTTTATTAACATTGAATTATGATGCGCGGAACCATGAGCTTAATTTTTTTTTTTTTTTTTGAAATTTAGAAGTAATTTGGTCACTCTCCCTTAAGAAGGTTCGCCAACCCTGACATAGGCACTAGCAGGCAAGCAACTGGAGGAGTTTCTGAACAAATAGAAGCTGCTTATGTTCATAGCACGAACACAAATATCGGCTATTTCTAGAACAAGAGAACAAAATTTAGTGCCGTTATAAACCTCAATTAAAAAAAAGCGCAAGTGCCGACGTCTGCTTTGTAGTGTCTGAAGATTTAAGAGTTCTGAGAAACGAAGGCAATGATTCTGAGGACGTGTGCGTGTAGTACCTGAAAAATCCTCAGTCGTTAAGAGCTGGTAGCTTTTTTGCCTGCGTCCAAGTTTTACATTTATAGTGATAATAATTATATTAGTGTTCCAGTGCATCTGGCGTTACCAGTTGTATAAACTTAACGACGAAACTAGGATTAAAATTGGATAGTGAATTACGTAGTGTGTATAACATAGTATAAGCATTGTTTTTAGGTATTTGAATTTTAACTGAAAGGTATAAAGGAACAATAATCAACCTAAAATATATGAATTAGTATAACAGATATTTAAGCTACGCAATACAGTGAACAGGAATATTTTGTTAATTAATTAATTAATATCTTTTTGTAGTTCAGTGGTCCCTTTTTTAAGGAGAGGAATTGGGTAAAAACTCCGAGGCCGACTCTTCAGACAGACTTTTTGCGATGCTTTAACGTAACCTAACCCAACTTAACCCAACCTAACCCAATCTAACCAAGTAAAGTAAAGGTAAGTAAAGCAGTCCCGTTACAGGCCTGGACAGGCCCAGAGGGTTCCAGGAAGTTAAGGCTCCCAGATTTCGTGACAACGGCACAGGATGGTGGTAGGTTGTCAGCCTTACGCACCAGCCGCCTTTACCCCCAGGAAATACTCCTGGTACTCATTTCAGTTAGAGGCTGAGTCGACCCCAGGGCCATGGTGCGATCGGAAGGGTTTTATGTCAATGAAAAATCCACTGACACCAGCTGGGATCGAACCAGCGACCTTCCGATTTGTAGCACAGCACCTTAACCACTGTGCTACCGCGGTCCCCCAATCTAACCAAGTACCTATAGGCAAATGCTGGAATAGTAGGTTTTGCCACGACTGTTTCTATCCACATTCTTTCCAGTTCATTATTCTCGCATTATCCCACCAATCGACTCTGTGTAGTCTAAGCAACTGGTAACGTAGTTGAATAAGCCATAAATCAGTCACGAGTATGCCCAGCATCCGGCTGACGGACAGTAATGCGAAACATGTTCGACACTAACTTGCTGTTGTTACTGGCACACTGTTGTGCTTGATTTGTTTTAGAACACAGCTTTAGGACTGCTGCACCCATCTGCACGTTAACACCCAAAAAGGTCACACGCGTTACCGCTGTAGTGCCCCGTTCGATGCTGCTGTCACGAATCTGGTGACGCTGTCCTCAGCAGTGCACACAGATATTTTGCCCAGCATTAGTACTAGCAAGGGTTCACCAATTTTTAAAAAATCTAGGCGCCACTTCTAAATTCTAGGCGCCAGGAAAGTGACATGAAGCCAGTTCGTTATACTTGGGCACCCACAGTTATGTAGTGACCTTTGAACCTCGCAATTATCTGACGCTTTCTGCTCGGTACGTGTCAACTGTTACGAATTTTTGCATGTAAGGAAATTTAAAACTGAAGTAATCGTACTGAAAATATTAGGCGACCCCGTACAAAACTTGTTTGACCATGCGCCCAGTATTTATGCACCCCTGAGTACGTGTTTTGTTTTTACTACTAATTCCAGTGTATAGTGCTGCCGTCTGTAATGTGTCGCGATAAACTCATGCCCCTCTGGAAGTGGAGCGAGCAAAATTGCATCCTCCCTAAAGTTAGAGGGCGAAGAGAAGGGGCTTTGAAGTCTGTGTCGTGGTTTGGTTTAGAATGTAAAGTAGCTGCTACCACATGGTGTGGGATAATCCCGAATTTTCCCATGCAAGGGATGACTCTCCTGTAGGATCTGGTGTGGTGCACTTCATTGCTGGAATGACCCAGCCTGTAATGTGGAAGAACAGCAGATGCATGCAAACTATACATCAACACAGTTCGATGTCCCTTACTCACTGATTGATTGACAGGTTATTGGGTGAGGGAACATGACTTCTGTATTCTGTTGCCGAGCTGAAATTTTAATTATTTTCGATTGATTTGCTACTTTGTATGAGCACACGGACTGCTTTGTGAACATCTTGAAGATTTGCTTTAAACGGAGGTCTATCAAAATAATCTCTTTTCCAGAAAACCAATAAATAGGATGTAACCGTCGAACACAACATATTTTTTGTAACCAACAGCTACATGTTTCGGCTATATAAAAAGCCAT
>Ga0123354_10017952_pt1 | contig 11088 bp, 5 predicted proteins | sample TergutLab28metaG_2_FD_97872 | JGI IMG/M metagenome (GOLD analysis project Ga0123354, IMG submission 97872) | Labiotermes labralis P4 segment gut microbial communities from Petit-Saut dam, French Guiana - Lab288 P4 | ecosystem: Host-associated > Arthropoda: Insects > Digestive system > Gut ... | reverse complement strand
TGTGTGTGGTTACATGAAAACTATGGTGTATGCATGCAAGGTGAACACGAGAGAACTACTCCAGTGAATTCTCAGCACTACAAGAGGCATCAGTAACACTGCAGTGCTTCGTAAGTTTACAAGTTCTCTGGTCATGCGAGTCAGAAAATGTATCCAAGCAGACAGAGGACACTTCAAGCAACTTGCTTCATTTATGAACGGTGAATCTGTAACTGTACATTTAACAACATATCTCAAACAATGCACAATGCTTCTCTTTCCTTTCTAATTTATTTTCTATGTTCTAAAAACTCTTAACTCCAGAACCATTGCAAATTGGACTCATGTGTTTATGACGTTTTTGACTCAGCATCAGCTCTGGAATTAAATCCCGAAGTATTGACTTTAACTCCTGGGACACACTGTATTTACACACGCACATACAGACAGATATATATATATATATATATATATATTCTTTTTTATGTTTGTAAATAGCAAATAGGAAAAGAAGATTGTGGAACAAATGGTAACAGGCCTTCCTCTATTGTGGACCAAATGGTAGCAGGCCTTCCTCTAATTTCATCTCTTATTAATGTATTCATTAATATAATTTTGATATGTTGGTGTTATTGCCTAATATTTTAAATTTCCCACATTTTTAGAGTATTTATTAGCTATATGTTGGCAGAATATCTGCTGCATTTTTTCATGTGACAAGAACATGTATTTAGTTTTTTTAGTAAAGTAAAAGTTATGATATCTGGTACCCCATTATCAAAGGGTTGCTGGGTATTGTAATTTTCCAGATATTAGAAACTTATACCTTATGTGTATATTAAGGATACCTAGCAACGACATGGATAGACCTGATAAACTGTCATCTTTTTGCTGCCACACTTTCTATTCCATTTTCATAACTGCTTATGTATCATGTTACACACACACGTGAATCTAAAGCAATATTGGAAAGGTATATATAATGTAATGTTGTGGTGAATTTGGATCTTTCCAAGTGTTTTTGTTATAATAAAATTCATCTCTACCTTAACGTTTTATCTGGTCAAAATTAATAAGCATGAAATACAATCACTCTTGACATCTTTTTCTTAATTAACTGGCTTGCAAATTGAACATTCTTTGTGCTGTGTTTTGCTCGTTCATCTGTGGTTTGTCTGACTGTGCCATGGTTTTTGAAATTATCACATAAATGGGATCACTTTAAAAAATGTATTTGACATGAAATGTGTGTCTTGATTTTCTGTACAACATTTACATAATTTTTTTGTACAGAAAAGTTTGGCGAGATGTTATAATAAATGTACTTAGGTCTTTGTTTAAAGTGCCTGTTATTTTTTTGTGATTTTAATTGAAATTTGAAATTTCTTGAAGGATTTTGTTAGAAGTGCCCAGTATAAAATTTCATGGAAATTCATCCAATGGGATTTTGGTTGTTCCATGCAGATGGATGGACTGATGACAAAGCTAATAATTGCTTTTGCAACTTTGTGAAGGTACCTAAAAACCAATGAGATGCTAGTATTTAATGGCCAAACCCCCTGTGTCAGTGCTGGGTGCTGCCAGTTGATGGGCTAATGGAACATAATAGACCTGTTAATCAATTTCCATTTGTTAGAGTTTCCTGATCATCCAGTGTCATGTATTGCAGGTCTTACTCTACTTACTTCTGAACCAGCCTCGCTACTAGCTACTACTAAAGTCTTTTTTCATCTTGCTACTGGTGTTTTTGGCCAGTAAATTAATGTCATCAGCATAGACTGGAAGGTGATGTGTTCCATTCTGTCGCAATCTTCAGTTTTTTTTTCAGACCCCAAAGTGCCATATTCCAAAACAAAGTTGCAGCTCAAATATCAGTCAAATATTTGCCCTCATAGACTTTACTGTAGGTTACATTAAGCACGTTTCAGTTGGTATGCCAACCTCGCTGGGAATATGACATGGAACCCTCCAAACTGAATCATAAGCTTTCAGATGAATACACAGAGAAAAAAGTACTTGCTGAAAGGTTTATGGGTATTGCTGTTCCAGTCCATTGATAATGGGTTAAAATGTTCCAGAACTGATAGAATGTTGATAATTTATCAGTACGTGGTGACTTACGTATTTTCAGTAGCAGTTTCATTTACTGTTGATCTACTCTTTTGTGATATTCTTGCAATAAATGTTGTATTGCATGTGTGCCTAGACTGATGTGAGTCTGCTGTTGTGTCTTGTTTCCAGTGAAGAATGAGAAGATAGAATAACAACAGAAATTGATAGGTTGGTGGTAAAATTAAATAAAATACACATTTTGATCTCTTACTGTTCCTAGGACATGTACTGTCCAGTGTGCCAAAGGTTACAATTTCCCGGATGGATCAGCCATTGCAAACATGGTATGTCGTGAAGGAACCTGGATTCCTAGCCAGCCTGAATGGAAGAACATTCCTGACTGCCAACGTACGTAGTAGCGGTAGTAGTAGTAGTACAGGTACTGGGGGATATTTTATTTGCCTTGTAGCCTCCCAGTGTAATTGTACAAGTGATTGAGCATTCCCGGAGTGTAAGTTAGGTAGGTAGTTTGTTAGTTACTTACTTAGTTAAACAGTGGTAGTGTGGACAGCCCCAGCAGCTGCAGTGGAAGACCTTCTGGGACTCCCTCCTGTTTATCTGATTGAGGTGGGGGCCCAGGCCAGGATCTACAAAGAAATGTGTAGCCAGCAGCATAAACCTAAATCTTTAAATTCTGGTCATGCTAGAAAATCTCAGGACATGCAGCATGAATCCTTCCTACAGGTGGGAACTAGCAGGATGGTACAGAGATGTGTATACCACAGGCCATTCACAGTCAAGTTCCCAGACAAGTGTGTGGAAGAGGGAATTGACACCACATAGTAAACAGGGTCTGATCTGGTATGTGGATAGGTCCAAGACCAGCAAAGGCATTGTTGTTGGGTTATGTAGATGGGGCTTGAAAAGGGGGCATAGCTTCAGCTCTGGTTTCTTCACAACAGTATGCCAGGCTGAATTATATGTCATTAATGAATGTATAGTGGATAATATAGAAAAGGGCTACACAGGCAGGGACAGGTATATCCAAGAGTCAAGTAGCCATTAAAGCCCTTGAGGGTTTTCAGATAAATTCTAAATTAGTCTGGGACTGCCATCATTTTCTGGTGAAACTGGCAGAAAACAACAGGATCAAATTGGTATGGGTGCCAGAACACATGGGGATTGGTGCAAATGAAGTAGCAGATCAGTCAACCAAACGAGGCTTCTCACATCCACCTGCAGGAACTGAGCCTGCCCTTAGCATATTGGTGGCAGAGGTTGCTAGGGGAGTAATCAGGGCCTTGAAAAGCATGAAACATGAGGAGTACTGGCAGTCAATTTGTGGACCAAGACAGACTATGGACATTATTGAAAGATCTGGAGATCTGCACCAGCAAAGCCAGGGCTTCTAACATGACACTGTCATTTTGAAGGTCATGTATTTAAATTGGATCTGGTAGACAGTCTCAGGTATATGGACATAGACATGCATTTTAAATGGCCTCACATTTTCTATGCGACTGTGAGTCACTAGTGGTATTAAGATTTAGGCACCTGGGCCATCATTTCTTGAAACTAGGTGGCTTTGCCAACATCTGTGTTAGCAAGGTCTTGCACAATACAGGGCTGCTGAATGCTTAAGCAGTGAGGTGCGCAAGAGACTGGGAATGGCCAAGGTGAAGGAGTTGCTGCACTTCCTGCCCTGATCTACTGTACACTACCTTACTCTACTTAGTTAAGTGAAACACAATTCTTAATTTAACTCTAAAGGATTTTGACAAGGATATATGGTTTTAGTAGTGATGGAATTTTTGGACTTTCTCCATTATCTGAGGCTAAAATACCCACAGTATGTGGGAGGCTGGATCTGTCACCTAGTGGAGACGGAATCTCACAAGGGAAAATTCTGCTGTGTTGGGCCCATTAGATAAAGCTAGTCCAGGTCCAGGAATTTGACTAGCTGTTTCTAATGGGCCCACCAGAGGAGGTTCTTCCCTTTCCCTACTTTGCCTAAGACAGAGGCAGATCCATTTTCCAAAATGTTGTGGGTTTTTTTGCCTGAGATGACGGACATTATCCAAAATATCAGTCACAATTGTGGTCTTTCTTGTTTGTATCATAGATCCAGGTGTAACCAACCTTCTGAAGTCTTCAAAAAATAATTTATTGCAAAGGTTGTAGTTTGGATATGCTACTCTTACATGCATAACAAGAAAATGGTATGATATTTGCTTGTTGCAGCTGTTTGCAAACCACCTTGTGAGAATGGTGGTAATTGCCTATCTTTCAACGTTTGCCAGTGCCCACAAGAATTCAGAGGTCCTCAATGTCAGTATGGTGAGTCACTTATGTAGAGATTATGAGCTGTTGTATGACACTGTATACTTGTAACCTGCTGCCTTCATGCTCAAGGTAATTGTCTCTGAGAGAGTATCACGACAAAAAATCATAATACAATTGGCCACCAGTTTTATTGAGAAAAGTGCTGTCTCCACTGTCAAAGGTCACTATTTGAGACTGTGTAATATGCAAGACAGTCATAGTCTAAGTCTTCACTGCCCTGAAAATCTCAAATTTGATACCAGTTATTTCAGTGATATGGGCTTTGGACTGTGTCTTTTTAATTTTAAGTATAATGCCTTGTTCTGGAGAAATTGGCCATCTGTTTCTTCAGGGTTGCATGACTCACAGCAAAACCGCATTCTTATGTGTAATGTTTTGAACACAGTAGCATGTTTTAAACTGAGGTATTGCTTTGGTATTACAGTACTGTGCCATGTGTCAGGCACCAATGTTGCAGATGAACCCTTTGTCTCAATCTTCAGGGTAGAGCAACCCTGGATTTGGATGCATTAGGTTTGTCAGAAATACTGTTACCCGACCACTAAATTACAGCATCACAGGAGACTAATCATAATGCTCACTGAGTGGAAACTTGAACTCTTTTCTCACTTACTTGCATTTAATGCTTGATTCTGTGTGTTTTCAGCTCAGTACTTTGTATTGACCCTTTATAAGTGAGATGATTTTGAACATATTTTATAATGTACTGTAGACAAAATTAATTTCATTTATTCTTAATCACCAAAATGAATGAGGAAGTAAAAAAATTCTTACCTAGAAAGTGAGATATATGGTTCCGTTATGAATGTGTACACTGTAAGATTAAAGAAGATATTTCTGAAGCTTGAGCTGACATCTTATTCTCACTTACCATCACAAAAAAAAGATCTAGATGAATAGAGGGGAAGGATGGCTATGAGAAGTTTCACTGTTCTATGACACTAAAATAACACAGCATAAAATAAACAATATTGCAATACAGTATAATGTAATGTAATATATAGTGGTAATGATAATACAGGAACACTTATCCTACAGCATAAAAATGATTATGTACAAACACAAACCTGTGTAGTGCAGACACCTTATTTTTCCCGTCAGACATCTACCCAAATAGTGAACCACATGTCATTACTACAACAAATCAGCCCATCAAATAACCACCACCAAGTGTGCTTCTGCCAAAAAACAGCAGAAAAAAACTGCCATTCCAAGGTACTACCTTCACCCCTTGCTCCTTTATGAACAACATATTGTTGCCTCCTCTGTGCACAATCATGCCTGGCCACATGGTCTGCCTGTAGCTGACCCCAACTCATTTGTGTAGGAGAGGGGAAAGTAGAGGTAAAGGCTGCTCAAAGCTTCTGTTTTGAGGTCATTTAATTTAGTAAAGAGTTGTGTTTTATGATATGTAGCAATGCCAGCAGTCATTTGTTCATGATGAAGTAACTGCATGCTGTTGACTAGATGATCCTGCCATTTTGGATTGCTGTGTGCTGTGGGTGTGAAAACTTGCCAAGCAGTGACAGCAAATCTTTTATCTTAAAAACTCCTATATTTAAACAAATTGTATGGAATTGCTTTGCATGGTGGCAGTGAGGAGATTTTAGCCAATATACATTTTATATACTTTTGATTTATATAATGATGGTAGGAGTACTGAAGCCTGTATAGGAATGAGTGGTAGAATGGTCAGTGAAGAATGAATTGGAAAGGATGTTGAAGGAAGCAGTCATGATCTGTTTTTAAAGCTGCTAGCCTAACGTTTACCTTAAGCAATTTCAATTTTTTATTTTCCTCCTTATGGAGGGAAACCACAGAACTCTTGAGGATAGCTAGTCTGTGGGCAAAGATTTGAACCTGTAATTGTATGGATATGAAGTGGAATTGGTACACACCTAGCCATGATATTTGTCTGAAATTATAGGTAGTTTGCTGTGGCAGTAAAGAAATGGTTTCGGTAACAGTAAAAACTATTTTCTGTACATTCAGAATAATAATAATAATAATAATAATAATAATAAATTTAACTGCAAATGGGCTGTCACCCGGTGGCAGTGGTTATAATGCATGTACCTTCAGAAGAATGATCACATTATTATTTCACAGCTGCGTCAGCTTGCTTCGCAGAAAATCTGGGTTTCAATGGAGGCTATAAATGCACGGAATCTGATGCTAGTGTTACTTGCACTGTCAGCTGTCCTCCTGGATCTCACTTTCAAGAGCAGCCTGCCTCACAGTATGTGTGCTTCTACTCAGTGGGAGCATTCCATCCTGCTCCTGTCCCACAGTGTGTGTTTGGTAAGGATTTTTACATTCCAGGCTGTTCGACAAGAAATAAGGTGCAAATATTTTGTATTATTTTGCTCACATACTCCAAGGGTAGAAGATAAAATTGAAGTATTGAAATTTAACTTTCTTAATATTTTGCATTTATAACCTGGATGTAGACTCTGTCTTTGAATGTTCTGTGCCTGTCCTACACTGAAACCTGCAGGAACTTACTTCAGAAAATTTTTTTTGACTGGTAGTCAGAAACAAAGGACCATAATGATTTTTTTGGTGTAGGTTGATTGGTCCTAGTAGACCACAGGGTAAAACAGTTTGGAACCCAAATGGTTAAGGGAAGTTTATAGACCCTTGACAGATGAAATAAATGAGGAATTTAGAAAATTATATAATGAAAAATTTGGTGGATTTTTCATGTTCCTGGTGAATAACTACATTAAGAAATTTAAGAGCATTCCCAGGCCAGAAACATTGTGAGCATGGTTTTTAATATAATGATAGAAACAATAACAGCAGTGAAAATGACAATGACATTACTACTACTACTGTGATGCAGTGAAATAAAAAATTAGTCTAAACTGAATCTACATTAAAGAGGACCTGTAACTTGAAAGATTTTCCCAGTTATGGTAATATACAGCAAAAACATTTACACAGTTGTGCAATGTGAGGTTTTTACTGAGATGTTGAAACAGATTCAAGTCTTCTACACTGTTACATTGTGTTAACTGTTAAACAGTTATGTGTCATCTTGGAGTGAGGCAAGTAAAGCACACAGTTGTATTTGGTCACCAGCCCCCCCCCCCCTTTTTTTTCTTCTTCTCATAGTTATTTTACTTCTACTGGTACTGGTCATAATGTATGGTGGGATTTTCCAAGGACTGGTGATAGAAATCTCTTGAAGTCACAGCTGGCCCTTGGCCTTGACAGTGTTGCCAGATAGAAATTTCTGACGTTGGAGATGTTTTTTCAGTTTGCTCATCACATAGAAGTCTGAGGGTACTGAGTCAGGGCTGTATGATGGGTGGGGTACATGTTCGCAATGCCAGGTACCTGGCAAGGCAGTGACAGTATGACCAGTATGTTGCCTAGCATTATTGTGCCATAGTGACCACTTCACTTAAGCAGGCCAGGCCTCTTGACATAGATTTATTTCCTTATAATGTAATGTCATCTGATAGGCAGTCAGTCAGTCACCATAACACCATGTAGTGTGAAATGAATGAGAATGATCCTATGACTATCTCAACAGATTGTTGCCATCACCATTTCTGTGCCCCCACTTGTCTTCAACTTCTTTGCCAGAAATGTAGAATGTTTCTCTATCATGGATCCTGTCTTTTTCTCCAGACTGTAGTTGTACACCCACATCTTATTGCCAGTTACAATGCATGACCAAAACATTTAACATGTGAGGTTGGTTGGTGGAGTGGTTAATCTGTCAAGCTTCTGTTGATCTGAGAATATGTACATAAGTATCCATATGCTGCACACTTTGCAATAGCTGAGCAGCAGTGTCTTCAACACTGAGAGTGAGAGTGATTGCTGGCTCTCACTGCTTCAGTGATACATGTCTGTCCATCTGCACCAGTTCACTGGTGTCATTGATAAACATCAATGTATTGTGCATTTGGTTGGTGAAATAAATTGAGTACATTGATCAAACAATGCATGGAGTGGACAACTTTAAAATAACTGATGAACATCTTAGACATTGATAGATGGTTACTTGGGTCTTTATCCATGATATTCACCCAACCATTTGCAAAGTTGTGGTAAAAAAAAAGGTAAAGTTCACCCTTATACAGGCACTGAGGTTCTTTACAGGCTGTATGGCCCATACGGGGAGTAGAGGTATAGATGTACTCTTCCTTGACATTGGCACCAGAAGGGGGTGGGGGGTCAATGTCACGCCCCAGCTGCTCTTTACCCTGGGAAAGACCCAGTATCCATTGTACAGGAGGCTGGGTGGGCCCCAGGGCTGGTCTGGACAGGTGCGGAAAATCTTTCTCCCACCTGGATTCGATCCCCGGACCATCCAGCCCATAGCCAGTTGCTATACCAACTACGCTACCTGGCCCACAGCAGTTGTGGTACCATTTCCATATTTGTTGAATTGACATCTCATTTGCACGATACACAGCGACGGTCTGTCTGTAGATGTTTATGGATTCTGTGTTTTGTGCCTGCAGGAATGGGATAATAGTGTATGTCTCTTCCATTGTCTGCTTATTCATTAGGGTCATTTTGTTCTGGTGAAGATACCTCCTGCATATCAATGAAGCCATGCACCAGTATGGAACAAAGTAACAGCTTGTTGTGGTCATTTGTTTTTCACAGGAATAATACTGAGAACCTTGCTTTCTGACTTAACCTTGTATATAAGATCTGTAGTGAGCAATCATTCCTTTTTATGTTAGAGGTCCTTTGTTGCACACCAGCATAAACGTGTTGTGATATATCATAGCTCTGTTATGAATATGTTTAACTCTGTCATCATCACCACTACCACCATCATTAGCACCATGACTATGACCATTACCATCCTTTAAAATCATGCTGTCCTGAAATGTGACACCATGCTTTTTGGTAGCAATGAATTTAAGAATGTAGTGTTACATCCCAGAAGATATTTGGTAGCTATCTACAAAACTGCATGGTGTCACATCCTATAACAACATAAACTTAATATTCACTATTGTGAGAATCTTTAATCTCATCATCATAATTCATGTATGTAGTAGAAAAGAACCTCTTGTCCTAATAGTCTTTTGCCAATAAAGTGTTTTCTTTAGTGTACAAACAATTGTGGAAATTTTAAGAGAAGACAGGAATGTTAACTGCAAGTGAAGGAAGTACACTGACTTAATATTTTACTGTTGTTCCAGAGGCTGGTATTGAGGTACTACCTGGCCATGCACTATCAGGAATATTGCACCAAGGATCACTGAATTCAATTGATTCTGTGAATTTGAGCCAGTCTTTGAACTGGTCTCACTTTCTTGAAGGTCTTTTGCCGCCTGGTATTGGGACACTAGGCAGACCAGAAATTTCAGTTGTACAGCATCTGCCACATCCTGGATCCTGCTACATATGGGGACGAAGTCATTACAGAACTTTCGATGGTCAAGTGTTCAGGTAACTTTAAGAATAAGCTATTATAGTTTTCTGAACTGAATAAATTCCCAGATATATTGCTCACCCTCAGTTTTGAAAGGTTCAATTGGTGACAGCTTGTTTATGCATTTGTTTTACATTTATTGACTAGCTTTTAAGTGAAACAAATAACTGTCAGTGTAATATACATTTCTGAAACTAAGAAACAATCTTCTAGAATATCAGAGGAATCTTGTGGCCCCATGTTAAAGATAAAAGAACTCTTCTACTTGAAAGATTAAGGCGGCAGGTTCCACAAAAACATTGTTACCTATTTAACAAACTACATGCTGTCACATTCCAGGAGACTATAATTGTTTGGAAACATTTTATAGCTATTTCTTTATCAAAAAATCATAGACTCATATCAGTAAATAATATTAACAGTTGTAGGCTCTAGGAAAAATACCAAATGGCATTGCATGTGCATAAATATATTCTGCAGTAAATTTTGAAGATGATATTTTGAGGTAAAAAAGAGTACAATATATTCAGGTAAATAGCATTTCATGTTGTAAATAATAAACATTTGATTACACTTATGGTATAGATGGTACCCTGCTTATTAATACTGCAATGTTTTTCATATGGTTGAAGAGAGACAATTATATGATTTGTAGTGGAGGTAATAAAGTTTATGTTCATTTGCATTCTATATTAAACATGTCATGTAGTAAAGCTTTCCAATTTAATATTTTTTGAGTAACTATTCTTTCTTAATTTTTGTAGTGCTTCTTTTGCTGATCTGTATATAAGATATATTATTATAGACATGTTTATGCATAAGTAACGCATAATTGCATAATGCAAAGTTTAATGATTTTGCTTAAAAATAAGCACTGTTATTGCTTATTTTTCTTTAACTGGTGAGATGTCACATATTACTGTTTCCTACATAGGTGTGACTGTTGTTATGTATGTAATGTAGCATAAACACTGAGATACAGTTATTTCCAGTATCAGAAAAAAAAAGAGTTTCTACCAAGCAGGAAATAGTGGATTATGCAAGCTAGTGGACCCAGCCAGTCCATAAAAAGATTAACCCAATACCATAATCACAGCTGGTCAGCACCTGGTAGTGCTTATACTTTATCCATTTAACAGTTAAGGGTTGGAGTGCAAATAGGATGAGTTGTCTGAAGCTATGATGTAACTGTAGTTCCAAATGACAGCACAGACCCCCCCCCCCCCAATCCCTTTAAAAACCTGATCTTTTTGAAGGGCCATCACAGACATCTTTTTGGATTTTTTTTGAAATTTTTGGTGTTT
>Ga0123354_10017951_pt1 | contig 11089 bp, 11 predicted proteins | sample TergutLab28metaG_2_FD_97872 | JGI IMG/M metagenome (GOLD analysis project Ga0123354, IMG submission 97872) | Labiotermes labralis P4 segment gut microbial communities from Petit-Saut dam, French Guiana - Lab288 P4 | ecosystem: Host-associated > Arthropoda: Insects > Digestive system > Gut ... | reverse complement strand
AAGAGAGAGAAGAAAAAAAAAAAGAGGAGGAGGATCCAAGCATGATGCCAATGCCTTCAATAATTGCTCTATAACAACTACTGCAAAATTATCCAACAAATACAGAAAGGAGATCCCATCTTAATTCTACAAGATTCATTTCCTGGAAACTTCCCTACAACAAAAATAATTCCAATCACTGAGGCTGAGGTAAAAGTATAATGCATTCCCTAAAACCAAAAAATTCATCAGGTTATGACGGAATAACAGGTACAAACTTAAAAGCTTGCATGAATCATGAAATTTCATTAGCTCAATTACATTCCAATGGAATTCAAGGAGTATCTAAATATTGGTTCAGGTCCTATTTAAGTAACAGAAGACAAAGTTGAAGTAAAATCACCTATACAACTCAGTTTTTTCTCTCTGACTGGGGTACGCTGAAACATGGCGTTCCCAAACAAGGATCAACTCTAGAGCCTCAGTTGTTCACAATATATAAAATGGCCTCCTGAGAATGAATTCTAAATTAGAATCAGTATTAACTGCTGATGACACTAGTGCCTTAACTTCAAGCGGAAATTTCAAAGATTTCTGTTCACTGTCACACTGAGTTCTCTCTCATAGGGTTAAATGATGTGCTCCTAATAGGCTAGTCCTAAATGTAGATTACACAAATATATTGCAATTCATAATAAAGAATTCATCTCATTCTACATTATGTATTGGTTATAAAGAAAAGGTTATAGAAGAGATGGAACATACAAAATTTTGCAGTTTATAAATTGAAAACCACCAAAATTGGAATAACTACATTGAGCAAATAATTCTTAAGTTAAGTTCAGCAAGTTATGCCCTTAGGTTGATTGTCCACATCAGTAATATTAAAAACCTCAAATTAATACTAGCATACTTTCATTCTGTTATAAAATATGGCATAATTTATTACGGATAATTCTTCAAACAGCGGGAAGATACTTTACAGAAGAAAATCATCAGAATTATGGCTGCTGCACAACCCAGAACCTCATGTAAAAATCTATTTAAAGAATCAGAGATTCTACCTGTTGCATGCCAATATATACTTTGCTTAATGAAATTCATTATCAATAATCAGGAACATTTTCAAACAAATTCATCTATACACAATACAAATACAAGGAACAAGCACCAAACAAATTCACATACACACGATATTAATAAACAGAACAAGCATCAATTTCACAGAACAAATGTCAAACTATCCTGTTTTCAAAAATGCACATTCTATGTTGGCATCAAAATTTTCAACTGTTTACCACATAGTCTGAAAATCCTTAAGAATGAAAAGGCAAAATTTAAAGTAGCATTAATAAAGTACTTCAACGAACACTCCTTTTACCCTGTGGACGAATTTTTTTATGTGTAAAGATAATCTATAATACTGCTTTACAAAATGTTTACTCATATTTTATACTGTAAAAATTGTGTATATTTAAGTATGTACAACTTTTTCCACATCCTACAGTCTTCAGGACAAACTCATGGATCCATGGAATATGTGTGTATGTAGGTACTACATATGGAGTTTCTCTCTGAAGTTGCCAGCAGCAGTTGGCAAGCACTGCTGGACTCCAATTCCCTTGGTAGCATTTTCATGTTGTAGATATCTTGGTGTAATCTCTCACTATGCTCAGATCTGGCAACTCCAAACTTGCTTGCAAAATTCCAGATGATGGTGAAGTTGCATTTAAAGTGACTAGTTGTGTCCCATATATCTAAAGTTTTCAAACATATTTTCAACAAATGTCCTGTAGTCTGGTGCCAAGAAAGTTGTCAGCAAATACTTTAAACAACCCCATTCAGATTTTTCATTCCCATTGAGTAACAATAAAATTTATGTACTTCGTAAGATTATCAAATTGAGGACCAACAAAGGTACTTTACTTGATTTTTGATTCACTGACTTGTGGGAATTTCTGCTGCAGATAATGAAATTCCTTTCCATTATGGCCCATAGCACTGACAAAATTCTTCATCATACCAAGCTTGATATGTAATGGAGGTAAATACAATTTTCTCTGGTTGTACCAGCTGTGTGTTTCAGATATTTTGGTTTGTCCAGGTTGAAATTGCTCATGTTGGGTCCATTCTTCTATAGAAGAGAGACCGCATGTTGCGAGAATGTTCCATTCAAATAAAAAGCAATAGAACTTTGTAAAACCATGCTCATGCTGCATTCTAACAAATAGAGCTATGACTTTCAAATCTTGGCAAATGTTCGAACAGTGTATTTTAGTGGCCAAGAGTATCCTGCAGCTGCCACCCTGTGGGGTGATATTCCCACCACAGCCAGCTATTTGCAGTGGAGCAGTTGAGTTTTAACTCGCCAATGCTGCCCATCCATTGTTGTGTCCCTGGTAGCAACCCGTCTCCAGGCCATCAATTGTATTGGCAAGGTGATTTTTCGCACTGGTATCTAGCAACTGCTAGTGCCACAGACAGCAGTTTCCATCTGTTGACACCCTCTTTATACTAACAATTTGTTACTTGCCCATTATTTCAACTAAATTAAGTTTAGTAAAGTGGTGATGAACCACTATACCAAGCATAACGAACAAGAATATGCAACCACAAGAAAACTGGAAGTTCAAATAGAAACTAACCTTGCATTGTATGAACGGGCATACAGGGGTTTTGATATATTACAGGTCTAATCCACTAAGGAAACACTGTATACTGTACTAAATACTCTTCTCTTATTGTCAAAACAAGTACTTCAAATTCTCTGCTGCCACCACCTTTGGGAATGATACAGTCTATTCAAGTTTCACGCCACATGAAGATTCTATCTCACTGCTCTTACTATACTTGCAAATGCAATATTAAAATGGTTGTCCCCAGAAGGTGCTCTACTCTGCTTGTGGTTACAATTTTCAAAAATTGAATCTATTGTGTAATTTAGGATTTCAACAGAAACTAATGCAACTAGATTACAATCAAAATTTATTTACACTCCTGTATCAACAACAAGCTACTCATGGAGGTGCCTGGGCTAGATATTCATATCTGAGCCCGTATCACAGCTGACATCCTGGAGGACCACAGCCAGAACACTGGTTATATCTTGTTAATATATATATATATATATACAGTATACACACCTACTCCACATTTAAAAAAAACTAAAAGTTTCATAATTACACTCAATTTACCTAGTTATTAGGGCCTAACAACTATCAAGGTTGGATCCTGTCTGTGATTCTAAACTCATCCCATTTCTTTTAATTTAAACTGAATTTGGAAAACTGACTTCATGCTGGAAAGCAATGGAAGCATCACACACCACTCACCTGGTATGAACAAAAAAATTGGCACAAGCAAGCTCATTTTCGGTTCTTCAATTCAGCACGAGACTGGTATCTAATCTTAAGGTTTGTCATCCCCGTTGTGTTCATAAACTAACTGGAGTGGGGCGTATGTACTTGTCTAACACAACTTTATTTAATGGTAGAGGTATATATAATATTACTACATAAGGTACAACTACATGTTTCGATGCTTGACAGTGGCTATCTTCAGGTTGTACATGAAATACTTAGTAAGCAGTTATATGAGACTTACATGGGTTGTATACAGTGGAGAGTTAAGAGTAGAGGTGGGTACAAGATCTCATATGTGTCATAGAGGTTGGGTGGGGTGTGTACATGGGGACTCAGCTATTATATGTTACGTTATGGCTTAGTTAATATAGTTAGGTCTGTGGTATCATACTATGTGTGTTGTAGAAAATATGTACATATATGCTTATCTTCATACACAATGTGCCATATCATACAAAATGTGGTTTCTATAGTTATAGATTAATGACACTAAAAACTATAACTATAGAAACCACATTTTGTATGATATGACACATTGTATATGTATAAGATAAGCATATATGTACATATCTTTCTACAACACACACAGTATGATACCACAGACCTAACTACATTAACTTAGCCGTAACACAACACATAATAGCTGAGTCCCCATGTACCCACCCCACCCAACATCTATGACACATACAAGATCTCGTACCCACCTCTACTCCTACCTCCCCACTGTATACAGTCCATACAAGTCTTGTATAACTGCTTACCAAGTATTTCATGTACAACCTGAAGATGGCCATTGTCAAGCACCAAAAACATGTAGTTGTACCTTATGTAGTATTATCATATATACATCTACCATTAAATATAGTTGTGACATCTAGTCTGGTTGAAAGTTGGATAACAAAGACACTGCGCATCAGTTCTGCCAGCCAGTACATGCGCAGGTAAAACTACTAGCTAAGTACTTTTTAGTCAGCTTAGCAACAGAAAGAACATAACTGTTACGAAGAGGATGAAACATAATATAGCCTTCTTGTTGTTAACATATGTAACTCACTCAACTCAGTTTATATTGTATCATCATCATCACCATCATCATGATCTACAAAGGGTTAGGTGCAGTGCCTGTTCCTTAACCCTCAAGGTGCAGTTGATCCTTCCATGGGCATCCTGCTTCGTTATCCTATTTGCATCCATTCTTTGTAAGAGTTGCTGCCAGTTTTGCTGATACTATTGAATTTCCCAAACACTGCTCTGTAAACCCATTTTGTTCCTGATGGATTGATACCTTTCCTAATTTTATTAATTGCTAATGCAGGTCTTCAAAATTTCATTTTTTATGCTTCCAGTTTGTTCATCTCTTTTATGTAGCATCCAGGTTTCGCTAATGAATTTCAAAGCCACTTTAGCTGTAATATTGTGGATCCCTAATTTTCTTTAGTCATCTATTTTCCAAAATGTTTCCAAGTAATGTCATTTACTTTATTGTATGTCTGTAGCTTGTCTTCTAAATCACATTTGTAATGTGATATATAAATTATTTGTTTGGCATGTTTCCTATTAAGAATGGTTTAAAACAAGGAGAGGCTTTATTACCACCGCTTTTCAACTTCACTTTAGAGAATGCCATTAGGAGGGTTTAGGTAAACCAGAATGGCTTGAAATTAAATTGTACATATCAGTTTCTGGTTTATGCTGACAATGTTAATATACTGGGTGGAAGCGTGTATACTATAAGGAAAAACTCAGAAGCTTCAGTAGTTGCTAGTTTTCTCTGACAATCACAGAAATAATCCACATGAAGCACATGGATAAGTATGCAAAACATAACGAAAACATAAATTAGAAAACTGGGCATGTCTTAAAAACTATGGGTGACAGAAATAAATTGTAGGCATATTTGGTAATTTGAAGTTCCATTCTTTGCACTTTTAGCTATGTTAATCCAGGAAGCAGAACTTTGTTGAACAGTGTAATCAGAATCATGTTTAAAAACAATGTACCACTGACCAAAACTGAATCGGTATCAGATCCAGTGAACACACTGTGAGGTCATGCAGAACTGATGACTGGTGGGTGAATGTGGGTGATAAAGAGCACAGATCATCTAGTAGCACCTATAGATTCACTTGAATCTATTACTTTCCCCAGGGAAGGCAGCACAATCTGGTTGTGCCTGGGAGAATCCAGTCATGTCTGTGGCTGATGATGAAGTAAGCACCACTTACATTTCAGCTGCTCAACCTGCTCAGAGGAAACATAGAGTTGTGAATATATTCTCTCATAAGGAGAAGGAGAAAGAACTGAGTATAATTCTTTCCAACCGTCAGGAGAAAGAAGAGATTCTGATATCCATACTCCCAATTCTTCATTATTCTGAAGAGGCAATTTACATATAAACTGTCACAGAATATATTTTCTAGCTGCATCATTAAGTTCTTGCCCACTTCCATAGTGAACATCTCCTTTTGGAACTATTATTGGTGACCATACAGGTGATAATGCTTGAAAACGAAGCTCTGGGTGAACTGTTAGTTCATTGTTTTTATCGATTACTGATTACAGATTCATCACACAATGAGAAATTTGTGGATCAGAAAAGTTTATGCCATATATCCCACCACTCCCATCTACTGATAATTTTGCTTCAATTTCACCATTAAGATTATTAAACACAGCATAATTAAACACCAAATTTAGTGTAAAAGCTTCTTCAACTTTTAATAACCTAGGCTTTCCATCATCCAATGCAATAGGTATAAGAACTGAGGGTACTTTTTCACCTAAAGGGGAAGCACATATACAACCAACTATTATTAATTCTATTGACTGATTAATAAATTCTATCATCAAATCTTTAGATGCTTTTACATCAATACAATTTCTGCTATCAGCCTGAACAGCACAACCTACAAGTCATGCAATATGCTGTGTTATACTATCAATGAAACGAGCATCATTAAAAAGTCTCTGATACATACAACTTTACTCTAAACTTTAAAAGTTTACTAGGAACATTTTTATATCTTTCTTTCATTCTCAATGACAATATAACTCAAATTGCTTATATATTTTTTTTTATTACGAAATCTACCACGCCACAAATAATCTTCCTTGTTAAGTGCTTTAATTTTTAATACACATATTACAAATGGCCATACCTTCTAGGACATCTTTCACAAGTGAAGCAGCCGAATGAGACTTCAAATTAAAAATTACACCATCATTTACAGGTGTTGCAAACTCAACCCTAACCTGTTTATCTAAAGACCATCTTTCTTCACTGACATTAAACAGACAAAATGCAACATTAAAAATTAGCTTAACTACACCTGCCATTTCACATCTATTTTTCTCAATATCATAGAATTCATGCACTATTTTCTTTTTTACATCATGCAGGTATTCCTCACACTGGTAATTACCCATACCTTTATCAAACAAGATTATGATACAGTCCTTGTTGTTTCTGCTTTGCAGCTTAAAATTACTTTTAATTATACCACGAGCATAATTATTTACATTAAAAGCATCAACCAACGCTCAGTTTCTTTTTTAGGCATATCACCCCCCCTTTTTTAAAATTATAATAATTTTTTTTTTGCCACTACCAACCTCACTAGAGTTATTGTTCATAGAACCACTAGGATCATTTTTCTGCCCAGACTGATATCATTCTTTCTTCTAGTTTTCTGGCTGTATCACCATGATCCTCAAACCTTGCTCCTTGCACTAAAAGTAATCTTCCACCGCCTGGGCCTGTATTCTCAAGTTTCCACTGTTCAGCTTGAAAACCTTTTCTACCACCATTATCATCCATATTGCCCCTAGTAAAAATTTTATGTAATTAGTATACTACAAACAAATTATTAATGCACTTTTAATTTTTTATTATTTTTTTATTTTGTGTACTCTTTTTTTCATAAAACTCAGTTTTGGGATTCCAGTGTCACACACAGGAATGACAACCAACTTATCATCTAGGTAGCTGACACTTGGATCTAGTTATTCCCTCGATGGTGCTTCTCCTTGTGCCTTTCCTATTGAGTTTATATGATTATTAATTTTTACATTACTGTTAAGGAGGGACGCATAGGTTTTTTAGTAATGATCGAATCCAAGCAAAGGAGATTATTTCTGATTCAGTTAAATTGAACTGCTGGCTGGCTGGATGCGTTCAAGCACGATGCCGTTTGACTAAAACCACCTTCTCTACCTCAGAAGCTCTCTGATTTATCACGCTGAAACACGAGTCTTGGTCGTGGGGCTGAAGTCATACCATTGACCAACATAAACGTGCCTTAAGGGAAGATGTTCTGCAGTACCAGTGTGGAATGCCTTAAGGCGCATTTACACAGGTCCCCCAGGTTGATCAACATGGTTGAATCAACCAAAGTGAACCATTTAAACAGTTCCTTTCAACAGAAGTCATCAACAGGGTTGACAGGTGAACAAGTTGGCGATGGCCAACTTTCGTTCAATGTCGTTGATTCACTTTGGGTGACTCACCACAGATTACCCATGTAAACAAGCAAGTCACGACCTGTTCCCCAGTGTAGAATGAGTTGTTCTAGTGTGTGTTTAGTGCTTTTAATATGGCTTCTCAATTTTGCCAACTACTTTCTAATTATGGTGTTCAAATGGAGGGATGATCACACACAACTGGTGCTCGATTTATCACGCAATCAAGAATGTTTGTGGAATGTAAAATCGGAAAACTACAGAAACCGAAACATTCACAATAAGGCATTGGAGGAGATGGTAAAACAGTTAAATATTCCTGATTTAACTCAAGAGGATGTGAAACTAAAAATCAAATCAATTCGTAGTTGATATTCCTCTGAACTAGCAAAAGTACTCAAATCTGAATAAGTGGTGCCGGCCAAGACGATATCTATGTACCGAAATTATTCTGGTTCAAACAAGCTGATTTATTCTTGCGTTCTGTTTGTACTCCAAGACTCATCATCAACCGAGGTAAGTAAACAAAACCTATTACTTCTAGGGTAATTATATATTGTGTTAATTAAAATTAAGGCAATACTAAAAAATATTCAGTAATCATCTACTAACACTTATTACAAATAGTACTTTTACATCAACAATCTACAAATCTCTTGAATTATATTTCATCACAATATAATCCCATCTGTGAATTAACTGTGTGTGTGGAATGACTTTAAATCATCATCCACTGCCATGGAACAACTTCCGATGAACAAAACATTTCAGCATACTTGTCTCGTACATCACTTGCATTACTTCTGTAGTTGCTGCTGTGTAGGAAAGTGGCGTTCCTCATTCGTTCTGCTTTCACTTGCCGCCAACAGCCAGGTATGATTCTCCCTTCTTCCCAATTCTTGACATCAAGCATTCCGTCGGTGACACCAGGAAATGTGGACGTAGTACTTTGCCTCAGCCAGTTGTGTAAAACACAAGTGGCCTTTATCAACTGATCAACTTTGTGAAGTTGCAATGGGATCAGTTTTTTGTATACCCAAAATCTTGATACCATGATGCCAAATGTATTTTCAGAAACACGGCGTGCTCATGACAATCTGTAGTTGAAAATCCTCTCTCTTATAGTCAACGGTCTTTTCATATTGTAAGGCTTCATTATGTTCTTTCTTAAGGGGAATGCATCACCACCTAGAAATACTCCTTCTGTTGGCAAATTGAGGGTATTTGTTTGTAGAACTTCATTACATTTTTATTTATAAAAAACTAGAGCAACATTTCCTCTGCCATTTGTTCCAACATCAATGTAGATAAATTTGCAATTTGTGTCTACAATTGCTAGGAGAATCACACTGTAATCTTTTTTGTAATTATAAAATTCAGAACCAATTTTGCTAGGGCAGCGAATAACAATATGTTTACCGTTTCACCGCAGCAATTAGGAAAGTTCCAAAGAGTATAAAAATCTTGCATTACTTTTTTCCACTCTTGTTCATTTGTTGGGACCTGAAATAAAAAGGGATATTGAAATCTCTTTATAATAATTTAAATTATTATTATTAACTTTAATAATAATTTAATTCTAATAACAATAATTGAATTTGTTTGTGTAATATATTGCAGATTATAACACAAAAAGAGGCCGATCTGGAAAAAGAAGACAGTATGTTGGAATTGGAGACAGGAACAAATTACAGCAAAGATAATGCACACGAAGTGGAAAAAGAAGATGACAACTTGACTGCGATTCTTTTAGATTCTGTAGAGTCTGACAAGAAAGTATAAGGTTTGTACTTGGAAAAGGAACAGCAGAAGAAGATGAAACGGAATCGTGGAATGAAACGACCAATTGCCAGCAGTTTGCAGGATGTGAACAGTGCTATTGAAAAGTTGAGGAAAATATCTGATGATTGCAAAACTCAGAAAAATGGATTTGATCTCTTGGGGAAAAGTTTAGCTGTACAGTTGAAAAAGATGCCATTGCAATGAGCTCTGATTTGTCAATAAAAACTACAAGTAATGATGGCTGAAATAATGTATCAGTTAGATGAGGGTACACAACACACCAGCTCTCCTCTAGCTACCTCATCCTGTTATTCGTCAATCTCCTCCCCATATTCAGCACACTCACTCAACCAAGAGGGAGTACAGGACATTCTAGCCCACGCTATGGCCAACTTAAATTATGTCATTGTTAAATATTTTTAATGTTATATTCTTGTAGCTTTTTGTGTAATTAAATAAATGGACCTTCTAACTGATTTTTCAAATTACAGCACTAGCATAAGTTTTCCCACAATAGCACCCATATTTACCTCACTATCAGTGAGATTATATATTTTAAAATATGTAAACAGAATGGATATTAGAATATTTTTAATATTTAAAATACTGTGGAAGAACTGATAAATTATAAATTATGAACATAAATTACTTTCTTACCTTGTTAAAATCCTCTAATGATAGATATATGGCATTCAACACTTCTGGCAGAAACTTCAAAATCGTTGTTCTTGGTACGCGATAGAGAGCTTCAAGGGATCCAAAACTATCACCAGCAGCTGGGTATCTCAAGGTAATCTGCAACTTCACATAAGCAGATATGCATTCTCTCACGTTTGTGTCTAGTTTCTCTATGCATGGTTTTACTTTTGATAATAATTCGAAAAACCGTTCTCGAGACAACCTTAAATGATTTTTATACATCTCTCGATTTTCACTTGTCCATTCAACTAATAATGTGTTACGTCTCATTATCCATGGGTTAACCCACCCCCGTCGATTTGCCTTTTATTTCTTTTTTCTAAAGTGTGTTGACATTCTTTCATTGAATAGTCGCACATTACAACACCTTCCAACACAAGTTCATTTGCCGCCATTTTGAAATCGACTATCTCTTCACTTTTGTGGAACCGTGTAAACAGTATCGTTCAACTGTTGAATTCAATTTCATTGATTAAACCGTGTTGATCAACCTGGTGGACCCGTGTAAACGCGCCTTTACTTATTTGGTACCAGTGGTACGGGCAGGTTTTCGGCACCCACGGCAATTAATGACAACGGCTGCATTATGAACTAAAAAAATCACAATTATTTATTGAAGTTGCATTTATTTTATTCAGTAATTTAAAATTTGCTAAGTGCAGAAAATATGTTTTCTTTATTCAAGACATTTTGCTGCTCCTTAGACTCTGCAGCCTGGGGATGCACCCCCCCCCCCCCGCCCACGCCCAGCCCGCGGCTTGTACTGTTGGGTTGGGGTTGAGCCAGAAAATGGATTCTTTTCAGATTTT
>Ga0123354_10017949_pt1 | contig 11089 bp, 5 predicted proteins | sample TergutLab28metaG_2_FD_97872 | JGI IMG/M metagenome (GOLD analysis project Ga0123354, IMG submission 97872) | Labiotermes labralis P4 segment gut microbial communities from Petit-Saut dam, French Guiana - Lab288 P4 | ecosystem: Host-associated > Arthropoda: Insects > Digestive system > Gut ... | reverse complement strand
TTTTCTCTTCAAAATGCAGTTTGTTTCATAATTCTAACGTATTTGGTTCCTGTATTATTCACATTTTATATACAGGGTGTGCTAAAATTAAAAAAAATAATTCCGGCGCCAAAAGGTTAAATAGCTGACAGCGGCATATAGCTAAACAGCACACAGAATGCGTTGTTGAGTACATACTGCAGCAATGTTACGTTATGCGAACTGCGCCTATCTTGCTCTTTGTAGGTAAGTGGGTAAATAATAGACGCCAGCGAAAGGAATTTTGCTTTCGCTGTCGGTAAAAAGTATACCAAATCCGTGTTTGGCAGTGTTTCAGGGTCTGTAACAACCAAGGAAAGTTTGTTACAATTCAATAAAAGTATATGATGAAATTAATTCTCTGTCTGCGTGTACCAAATGAGTTACGCTATATTAAACAATGCAGTGGTGTCGACATACTAACTTAAATTAATATCATGAATGTTGCTAGCATTAATTTTGCCTTAGATCTATTTTATTAAGATGTTCTTAAAAGATGCAAAAAGTGCCATTTTCTTCGACATTGTTACAAAGACTGAAGCCGTACAAATCTGCTACGGCCTTGAGCTGATAAAAGTTTCTACATCGCGTGTTTACGTTAAATAACAAGTTTTTTAAAATTTTTTTTTCTCTGTCAGTCAAGTAAATTTCCTGTGCATTCTTTAATTTCTGACAACTATCTAATGATTATTTTATTTTCGAAACAAATATGGGCTATAATGATGTAAATTTGAATGTTCTATAATTACTTTCATGACTAGATTATGGTACTAATTTCAGCTTTCATCGTAGCGCGACAAGTGTTGTTGCGCTACGTCATAACTATGTTATGTAAAAACCAAATTTCACAATAAAACTGTATTCTTTTTTTTTAAACGCCTTTTTTTTCTGCACAATACACGAATGTAAATTTTAATCAACCACAGTCAATACTTTTACGAACTGTGTAACTGATATATTTCATGTCTATCTACAGACCGTACTAATAAATTTAGACCACGATTCGCCGTCTAGCCACGAATTCAATGACAACAGAAGTAGCCTAGTTTATCCATATATAACGTACGTACTAACATAACTAATAGTCAAATCTTTTGGTATATGACTATGTACCAATTGGCCTATATTTACAGAAGTTTTGACGGGCAGCATAACACAACCTGGCGGGCCGCGGTATTTATACTCTTCCCCTAGAATTATCCTAATTTTTAATTCAACGAGGGATGATTTTTGCTTGAAAAGCGCTTGTAATAAGGTGTGAGTGCAAGAGGTGAGTGTGACCAAGAGGTGAGTGTGACCAAGAGGGAAAAAGAGAGAACATATTAATGCCTTTTAGTACTGTTCCTTGTAACCCACACTCCAGTAGTTTGTTTTAAGTTTTCATGCATAGAGTTGAAAGACTGTAAGCAGATGTGTGAAGGAAAGGGCGTTACACTAAATTAGGGTAATAGTTGACAGGCGTTGTGAAGGGAATACTGTCATCTTGTGACAGATTTATGAGAAGTCCGATTTCAAAAGTGATGGTCAAGAAGATGCAATTAATAGCCAATTGGAAACGTTGTGACCATATAAGGACGTAAGGCATAACGTCATTAACAGCCAATCAAAGATTAAGTTTAGAGGTCACAAGATTGAGATTCCACCCCGACCAACGTCCAATAAACTCTGTATAAATGCTTTTGTATTGATGTAAAATTAAGATTAACTTCAGTAAGCTCAGGGGCAGAGGCCGCTGGAGCGAGTCTTCATGTTGGTACTACTTTAATAATACCAACTCTTGCCTGGACTATAATTTCAGCTGTAGTCCAACTAGACTTAACTATAACTACTAATGTAACAGTTGCTTCCAATAAATCAGCAACATTAGTCATCGGAAAACAAAGTCTGAGTACTTTGACCCCACGCCGTTGCCCAACTGGTGGCCAACCAGTCCTAGCCCAGCCGCGTTACACCACACGCTGCTTTAGGTAATAAAGAGTAATATTTATATGACAGTAACGCCTAGATTTAAGAATCTTTAGTTGGGATAATGCAGTCCTCGTAAAATGCCGACAGTGTGACTTCCACATTCAAACTGATGCTCTGTGTGTAAATCAGAAAGACAAGCTAACGTATAGCGATAATTGTACTCCAGCACACCCACACGTGACGAGCACATGTGCTGAGACACCTGACGCTCTGATAGACCTACATATGCGTTGTCATTGTAACCTCCAGTGACTGTTCTCGTAACAAACCAAAGTGAGACTAAAACGAGAAGACTGTAATGACTGTTTCGTGATACGTACTAATTTCTAGCAAGATTCTTTACTGCAGTCCCACTAGTTACTGGTCATTTTTACCCCAGGTGTACATAACTTGGCGGTGAAATACAGTCGTCGTTTAACTGTGGTAAAAGGTAAAGTTCACCCTATAACAGGCCATTAATGCCCAGAGGAGGAGCAGAGTTAGCAGAAGTATAGCTCTACTCTTTCTTTAACCTCGGCGCTACATGGGGGTGGGTGGTCAACGCCAGGCCCCGACCTCTTTACTCCCCAGGGCCGGTTTGGACGGGTAAGGAAAATCTCGTGCCCACCAGGATTCGATCTACGAACCGTAGCGTAGTCCCAGTATCGACTACGCTATCCCGGCCCAACGTTTGACGTTGGCCCAAACAAATTTTAGTGGTCAATTTAACGTTGCCCCGACTTGGATCAACGTCGCTTTCGCTGACATCTGGCGGGATCTTCCAACAAACAGACTCTCGGCAATTTTTATGAACTCCTACGGGAAAATACTGCGTTAGGTGTTGTTTTAATCTCCGTTGTGATTCTCAGGAACGTAACCCTAACGATAAGAGAGGACGTACTGTACCTACTCTTCATACAGCACATCTGGTGTCACTGTAATATCTCCCGAGTGTACTCCCAACTCTCCAACCCATGCAGACTGCCAAGCTGCTTCCCAGCCAGTCGCTTGTGCAAAGCAAGGTGGTGTGGGTCAGCAGTCAGTGATGACGTAAGTGTATCTCTGCGGTACAGCGCATTTACGTGCCGGAAAGTTACTGCTGATCGTTTGTGTATGTGCAGCGTGCATGTGTGTGAGTGACGATCTTGAAGGAGTGTGAGTGAGCTAAAAAATGGACGCCACGTTGATGTGGATGCAACGCTGAGTGTAGAGGTTATGTCGCTGATGTAACACAGTGCGTAGTGTTGACAACAAGCAGTACTCTTTGCTGTACTTACACCACATGTCAAGCACAGCTGCTCAAGGACAAATGAGATATTAAGGCTTCCCAGTAGTGATTCTCTGACCATTCTGTTTGTAGCTGATCCATCTAATTCTAATTATTTTTGATAACGGGCCTAGTGTATAGTTTGAATTATATATGACATAACGACGATTCGGGATTTTCTCTAAATCCGTTTCTTGTTGGTTTTCATTGTCCTGAAGCACTTTATTTCTTCTCTTAATGCCAGATTTCGGGATCTAATTCGGAAATCGTACAATGCCAACATTTATGCTAACCACTAGGCCTAGTACAGCGTTTGAACAGAAAATACGATGTTAAATCTACCCCAAAGATAAAGGAAACTTTATCAGTTCCGAGTGTTATGTATTTCAAAGCGTACCATAAGATTTAAAAGGGTGAAATCCATTTTGTAAGAGCGTATTTTCCAAAACAGTTCTTAATACTTAATTAGGCGTCGATATTCATTTGTTGTCAATTCGAATCTCGTAGTCTTTCAATCTTAAACTGTGTGTCTTGTCTATGCCATAAACTCTGTAATGTCACTGATTTATGTGCAGTGCAGGTTATCTGTCTCATGAAGACTGAACGACTATTCTTTTCTTACACTATATCTTACCGTCTTTCGTCAAATATATAATCTGGAAGCAGATTGCGATGTAGGTCTGTTAAATCCTATTAACTTTCTTTGTATTTTAAAACTTCAGATATCGAGATAACTGATTAAAAATTAAAATGTATTTTCTACAAAAAAATTTAATATCAATACCTCGTTACATGCAGCACAGAAATGTATTGTTAACATTCACCGTAATATTACGTGGAGCTACCTCGTTCTTTCAAACTATGTGAAATACACATCGTACCAAAGAATTTTCGAAATTAAAGTTGCGGATAATATTGGGCCCTATATTTTTCATGTTATGTACAAATAGGTTCTAAGATAAGGCGTCTTTTAGGAAGTAGATATTTCTGTTTCGGTTTCATGTACAGCAAATTCGTATATGACAGGTACGAACTAAAACTAAATTTCGTCAATAAATTTTAGTGTTAATCTTCAATAAATAATTTAGTGGGAATACGCCCAGTACTTCCGTAGATAAAACAGCCACTGCCTGCCAATGTATGTTAATTTTCTTACCCTCGTACTAGGCGTACTTTAACATTGAATCAAATATAAATTACATTGGTGTGAATCTCTGTAGATTTCCATATTTCTAGACTTGACCTTCGTGCCATGCAGGTTGCTGTCCGCGTGCCCCCAGGCTCCGGTTGATGGTAACAGATACGAAACAATATCTTTTTTTTCTGACTTCAACCATCCTTGAATAATAAAAGACGAAATTTCGGGGAAAAAGCAGACTTTCGGAATACAACAAACCATCATCTGAACCCTGTGCAGTGGAATAACGGAGAAGACACACTGGTGGCTCTGTTCAGAGTGCAGTCAAATATTTGTTGTTAATGTGTGTTAAGTTACTGGCAGGTGCGGTGTGTGTGCTGAAATGAAATCCTGAGTGCAAGAACGGCTCAAATAGCGCACAGCAGAAGGGGACATGTCAGTGGTGAGCCTAAATTCTTAGCTATAACCGTATTGAGTTTAGCAGGATATTCATCTATTCATGACGTTATAAATGCGTATTTGAGGATCCGTGTGGCTTTTGGGAAACACAATTAGGTGTTCAAAGTGTTTTGGAAATGGTTGTTAGCACGTATGGATTGTTAGTTCCACTGGCAAGATTCCGTTGCGACCTTGCCGATTGAGTGTCATTACCATGTCTGCAGTAGAATGAGCTCACTTCTTTGCATTTCAACGACTTTTCATTCTGAAACTGTAACATGCCGGAAATACGGTACTACAGTGGTGTGACCTTGTTAACACATTGGTTATCTATGACAATGGCAACGCTGCTAAACGTCACATGACCTTGAAAAGCGTAGGCACCCAACAGGGGCCTCAACATCAATCAAGTTATGAATAACTACCAGCTCTCTTCATTCTTGTTTTGTCATGCTATACTTGGAAGCGTCTGTCAGTGACAACAGCCCTAATTCTTGAGAAGCCAGCATCTTCTCAGCTAGTCATATTCCCCGCAGTTTGTATCAGCCGCACGGTGCTCAAAAATCCCCGCCACCTCTCTATATCAAGAGCTACATTAATCCTGTCAACGCCCTCCCATCCTGTTGCCTTAAGATCTCTTTTAATATTATCCTGTCATCTACGTATAGATCTGTCGAAAACCTGTATGCATTTTCTCCCCCATACATGCTGCATTCCCCGATCATCTCAAACTCTTTTATTTGGTCAGTGAAAGTAGTCCTACCGAATGCGATGTAATTTAATCCATGGAATGCTGTCCATTGTGTGAAGCTAATAGTCTCGCACCCGATAACAATTTCTCCGTCTGTTACCAAAACAGATGTTTCATCATCGTGTTTGCAAAGCCCGTCACGGGTCCCAGCCCTCTGCCACACGAATGTAGACGGCATGCGAGACTGATTTATAATACCCTGTTATCTATGTCCGGATCTCCTGAGCTAGCTCTCTCCTGCAGGTATTACATATTCTCTGTTCTCCCGTCCCCCCCAAGTCATCCTCCTGGAGATGGTGACTGCTATACAGGACTGTCGACAAAGAATAGGCTACTTAATTTGTTCTGAAGTGTTTATCACGTAGTTTGCTGTGAAATGTTCAGTAACTCACAAAGTTTTGGTTCCTCGCCGGCTGTATGTGACAGTAAAAGTTACTGCAGTGCCAGCTCTCACGGCAGTCGAATCTGAGGAGCAGAATAGCCACATGATTTTTTTTTGTAGCTTTGTGACACCCCGTAAATGAAGGTGTGTTGTGAGTTCTGTATGACCGTATGGCAGTACCATTATCTGTTTGCAGGAAAAAAAAAAGCCCTTAAAGGCAAACAAATATCTCGACACGTTTGAAAGTTTACTTCCCCACTAACTGAAGGTACTTAAAGCAACAATAAATTTGATTTTCCCCCCAAACAGACGCCGTTGTACCGTCAGGCAAGCAGTGACCACTGAGAGATTCGAGTACGCGTACGCTTGCATATGCGCATCAGGCTAGAAACTACAATTCTTGGCTATCCCGAGACTTGTTACTCAGTGTATTCCCGATCACCCAGAGTATGTCTTGACTATCTCCTCTCCTCCCAGCAACAGACACGCGCAGCCGTCGCGTAACACAAACATCACATAAGTTAAAATTAATTAAATACACCGGTCGAAACTGATCCCGTTGTGCCTCTCGACGTTCGTATTGTTATTCGAAATCCCTTCCAAAATTATTATGCACCTTGGTATGGCAGGCTTCTAATAAATATTTTCTCTTAACTGGGGAGACAGTTTTCAAAGTGGCCATCTTGACTAGGGCCAGGGTAGCGTAGTCGGCATAGCGACTCGCTACCGGCTTGACGGTCCAGGGATCGAATCCCGGTGAGGGCGAGATATTCCGCACCCGTCGAGACTGGCCCTGGGGTCCACCCAGCCTCCTATGCAATGGGTAGCGAGTCTTTCCCGGTGTTAAAACGGCCGGAGCATGTCGTTAACCGTCCATCGCATCCATCCCCGATGTTAAAGAAAGAGTAGAGCTATAATCTACTCCTATGGGCCATCATGGCCTCTTCTAGGATGAACTTTACGTTACCTTTACCATTTTGACAAAGTACAACGCAAATGTGACCATGTAGAAAGGATACGTGACCCTGCATATGACATAAAAGCAAATGTTGCAGCAGACTTACAGAGCTGCTACTTCTTAACCCCGGAAAAAGATAAAGTGAATGTTCAGCTTGACGCCTAGGTCGCTTGACTCCCGGGGAAGGAGCACCGGTACCCATTGAATATGAGGCTGAATGGGCCCCAGGGCTAATCTGAAGACTCCTTGGATGAAAAAAATTTCCTTGTCACCGCCGGGAATCGAACCTCGTTTCCTCAGTTGTGCTGTCTGTAGCCTAATCACTGTACTCTCTATACTACTTCGCTGTGCAGTTTTGAGTCGTCTTCTGTTGGTTTACAAAGTCAGCTAGTAGCCTGATGCAGATAAGAGGATAATATTGAAATGTTTAATAGAATAAATATGTTGTGACGACAAGGACTGAGTTAAAGTAGACCATGCGTATCCAGAGGTTTTGTGGCAAAGGGCCACACCTATTATTGCATGCTGGTACGCAGGTAGCACGTGGTCATGCAGCAGTAAATGGTACATCTAACTGCGTAAATTAGTGTGTAATTTTTGACGTTACATACATGGTGTACAAATGTGGCCGTGGGCCGCGTAACACAAGCTGGCGGGCCACGGGTTGGAGACTCATGATATAGCGGAAAGTAGGGTCCACTGCCAGGCTATTTAGAAGATAACACCAAATGCTGCGGTTTCACAAATGGCCGGCATTTACTCGGCTATCTGAGACCTATAACCTTCTCATGACGTGTTATGCTTCATGTAGTTATTTGTCAGTTTAAGATCAATTGGTTATGCTTTTAGAGGCAACTGTTAGATGGTCATTTCCACTCCTCACATAGACATGGAAACTTCCCCTGTGTTCTCCATAAGCTCCACCCGATCGACAAGACTGTCGCTGGGTCACCGCATGTAATCGTCTTAACCCGTTGGGAGCTAAAATAAACCTTGCAAAATAAGACTTCGAACTACACCGGTCAAGTCTGTTATCGAAGGCTCCGAAATAAATATGAACAAGCATTTTTTTTGTTCAGATAGAGCGCTCCTGACGTTGCAGTTATTTCATTAATTTTGTAAGATGAGTAAAATTTAATGTTATCGTCGTCGCCGACATTGCAATCGTCATCATCGTCATTATCATAATCATGTTCATGATTTACGCCGTCCTTAAGATTTTATCTCCAAATTGTTTAAGAAGAAGGCTTAAAGTTGCAGAATTCCCTCTTCATTTATATCGCGTAAAATAATGAAAAAAACTATGTTCAACCGTTCTTTCCCTCACATTTATGACAACTCATTTTGTTTTCTCATGGGCACGCAGCGGTGCAATTGGTTGAGGCACTGCGCTACAAGCCGGAAGGTCGCAGGTTTTATTCCCAATGGTGTCACTCGTATTTTTCGTTGACATAATACTTCCAGCCGCATTAAGGTCGTAGGGTCGACTCAGTCTCTATCAGCAATGCGTACCAGGGATATATCCTGGAGGTAAAGGCGGCCGGTGCGTGGTGTTTACCACCATGTAGCAACTGTCTAGCAATTCCTTTAGCCTCAACCTCCTCCAGCCGTAAGAACCTGTCCAGGCCTGTAATTAGATAGTTTTACCTTATAGTTGGCTTTCTTATTTGGACTGACATTCATAAAATACATAGACTTTTCCTTTCTTCCTAAATGTTGGAATTATGTCAGCTGATACTGTTGTACTATTATACTCTCAAGTGCGAATGATCTGTGTGTGTCTACTACACTGACGCTGTTACAGTTCGTGACATTTCTGCCGATGCTTATCGAAACGACCAACACTGCTGTACTTATCCTGCCTCATTACTCGGCTCTCACCCGTTTCGTGCCATTGACGTGGCACATCTTGTGTACATCATGGCTGCCACAACACTAAGTTAAAAGTTTTGACTGAAAACCCACACAAGAAAGACCTAAGGCTGTAAAATACTTCCAATACTGTGAAATTTGCAGATGTACTTTACGTCATTATTTTGGTACGCATTTGTCGGAGGCTAAACGATGTAGTTAACAAGGCTAACGACGCTACAAAAATTTAATTTCCAAGCATAAACTACCTGATTTATATTTTTGTAAATATTTGCCATATCAAAGTACGTTTGAATTAATCGTTGTAGACATTAACCTTCTATATTTTCTTGTATTCACCAATTGTTTTGGCGATGATCGATTTTTTTAAACACTAACGATCGATTTGAGATTTTCGCTCATGTGGGATTTGCGTAGCATTGATTGGTAGTTCGTTAACTTCATTTCGGCAAAACCTGTTAGTCCATTCTTCAAGGATAAAGCAGTGCAAGAAGAACTTCTTTTTAGACTGCTTGACCCTTGAATATGGGACTGATAGGTTGCCACGAAACGTCGGTAACTAACTACCAATCAACGCTACGTAACATCCCAGAAGGGCGACGATCCCATTTACACAGCAGCAGAAGCCTGAAATCTCGCGACGTCAGATTTGTACTTACTGGGTGTTTTGTGTATAATAAAGCTAAATCAAAACGATTAATATCATTACTTTACGTTTGAAGTTCCCCACTCTTGAATAAAACGTTTAAAAATTCAGCAGTATGTAAATAAAACAAACCTTTTTCGTCGGCACAATTTAACTTTTATTACCAGCAAATGTTGCCCTTTATTTTGACTATATAAGCACCCGTTAAGAAATTTCGGAGGGGAAGTGCGGTCTGGCAGACGGACAGCAGACCACACGGTATCTCGGAGCGCTTCTTTGATTTTTATGCACACGTCGCAAATTGCAATTCTTGTGCAAGAAGGACATCCCGTGCTTCACACGAAAGGTGTTACGTGTAATTTGTGTAATGTTTCAACCCTGTGACACGTGGAAACAGCCTCCTGCATCACGAAAGCGTACACGATGTGTTGACCGTCCATAAAACAAAAGCCGGAGACACGATCAGACGAACACCCAATTAAATCCAACAAATATTCTCCTTGCACTGCTCCATCCTTATAGCCACCGTAGAGAATTTTACTTACCCTCATCTCCTCCCCCTTGAGACATTTTACTTCAGAACTTTGTATTTCTTTTATCTTATCTGAGCAACAAAACTGATTGATCCAAAGTTCCTTCACACAAGGACTCTACTGTGAGGACGTCAAAGAAAGAAAGTTGCAAATGAAGAAATACATAGACGATTATTTCATACTAGAAAGTTTAACACCTCCTTTGTATAGAATCAAACCATACTCCGTGAAGAGTACAGACCTTTGAGAATGTGCTATTCCCGTATGGGAGTTTGGTATTCCGAAAGCTACGTACTTCAGTCGTGTTTTATCTCTTCAGATATGAAATATAATCTATGACTGAAAGTTTGCAGAGGGGCTAATGGAGATAATTGCGGGCGTTGGGATGAGTAAAACCCGTGAATATGGTAAGGCTACAACAGAAGTGTACACATGTGCCAAAGTGCCGGTATTAGCTTATCTAATATTATTCTGTAAGCCACCTTCCACATGGTCTCGCGTTTGTAATTAATGTGAGGAAAATTCCTCTCTATATTTACGAAAAATTCATTGATTTATACAGTCCATTGTTTCGGTCTTCGGTTTGTTCAGTGTACTCTTATATCCAGTCCTACAGTATTACTGAGTACAGCAGCTATAAATTCTCACGACAGTGCCTATAAATAACCGCCGTCTGTTATGTCCCACCAGAGTACAATGCGCCAGCATTCCTGAAGATAATGTAATTTAGCGCATTTTTGAAAGGTAAAGGTTAGAAACATTGCCACAAACTGAGTTTTGTTGTGAGTTGCAATGTTCTAAGATCTGAAAAGTTATGGAATTCAAAATTATTGTGATAACATAAAAGACTGTTGATACGCGAAGGCCAGAACTTTGTTATGCACTTAGGAAAGGAATTTGGAGTAACGAGACGGAAATCAATATATGGTAAGTACATGGACAGCAGAAGCAAGTCACAAACACCATTCAAGGAATTCCGAACTACTAAGTAATGCAGATTTCGCAGCATTATGGACACTTTAGAGTACTACACCTTGAGAAAACAACAGTAAGGCAAAAAAAAAAAAAAGAAAAAAAATTTTGGGAAAAAAAAGCCACTAGAAAAAAAAATAAGGAAAAAAGGAAAAAAAAAAAAAAAG
>Ga0123354_10017948_pt1 | contig 11089 bp, 5 predicted proteins | sample TergutLab28metaG_2_FD_97872 | JGI IMG/M metagenome (GOLD analysis project Ga0123354, IMG submission 97872) | Labiotermes labralis P4 segment gut microbial communities from Petit-Saut dam, French Guiana - Lab288 P4 | ecosystem: Host-associated > Arthropoda: Insects > Digestive system > Gut ... | reverse complement strand
CACTATTATGCCCATCTTCAGGAGCGCAAGGCCTTGCGCTCCTGAAGATGGGCATAATAGTGCCTGAAACATGTTGAGCTAAGTGTTGATCAATAAATCATAATTGTTGCATCAAGTTGGTCTCACAAATCATTTCATATTAAGGATGAACGGTCACAGGAACATCAAACAATCATGCTCAATTATCATGTTAACAACAGCCTGCCAATGGTCCCTGTCCTAAGCTACATACAACCCATCCACACCTTGACACACAATTTCTTTAAGATCCAATCTATGCCTAGGTGTTCCAAGTGGTTTCTTTCCTTCAGGTTTTCTAACTGACAGTACTCAATTCTCACAATTTGAAGTGTTTCCTTGCTACACGAGCCAAGAGAACCGCACCATATCAGTGCCGTAACACTGAACAAGTGAGTATATTTAGCACAAAACTGACACTAGCAATGAACACAACTAAATGAAACATCCAAACGGCCCGACAAACCACAGGGTTACTGTACTTAGAGCATGAACTCCCTTTTGTTTACTTGTAAGGAAAGCCCAGAATTTCTTTCTCAATACGCACCCCTCTGTCCTTAGCTGTTTAATACCTGCTTTAGTATTTCTACAGTGAATATAAGAAAAACCCCTTTTTGTCTCCAAAAATTAAAGATATGGTCTTTTTGTATTTCATGCCTGTAAAAATCAGTTCAACATCAACGTTCATGTAACTGTGTCACTCAATGCGATCAACCTGTTGAAATATAAGGGACCGTGCAAGGTTACAGTGAGAACCTCTTAGCAAAGAGAGATTATTTGAATAAAAAATAATACAACTACTCCCCAACTGGCAGAAGGAATCATGGTAGACCTTTGAAGAGACTTCTGGACATGTGAGACTGGAATGGGTCAACAAGTGGCCCCACTCCATGAAAGATATATGATGATGATGATTAAATATAATACAAATGCACAAAATCCTGCCACTTTGTACAACTAAGTGATTATCATCTGGCTTATTGACGGTTGTCAAAATATGATAGAGGACTTCCACTAAAATTAACGAATTTGATGTCACAGACACAGAGCATTTGGCAGGTGGTTATTGATTCATGCTTGTGAGGATTCAAAGGCAGAAAACACACCCGCTATGGAAAACATCACTAAGGAAACGCTGCCTGCAGCTATGAAGGACAAATTTTTTCTGCCAACAGGATTTGGTGCATGAAGATCAAATACTGAGTATATTCTTATGTGAACAAAAGCCCTGCACTATATTAATGATGCCATCTCAGGACCAGTGCTATAAATCCAATTCAACAATAAATATAGGCAATTAAAACCAGTGAATCTTTTTTTATTGGCTTTGTGCATTTGGGATGCAATTCATTTTCTAAACAGTAATGCTTATTTATAAGATCTTTATTTTCTTCTGCCCCTTAATTATGGTCTAGCTATCTGGTACGTGCTTTTAAAAGAGCTGCAATTGTGCAAGTGCCAATGGCACATGATTTATATATGATCTGACATGTTAAGGTCAGTGTAGATTCAAACTACTATGGTGTGGCTTATGATAAGTGTGCACTCTGGTTACCACTGTTCTGGAGGAACATGCTGCCTTGGAGGATGGTACATTAAATATGAAGGCAGTATGTTCCTTTGTAATGCTGGCAACCACCTGCCACCAGGTTACATATACTGCTATGATTCAGAAACTCAAAATCTAAAAGTGAGAGATTAGTTCACTCTCAATAAAGTGTCATGTACAGTCAGAACATAATATGTGTTCTGCTAATGAAAGTTTAATGGCTATGGTCTAGGAACACTTAATATAAAACAAATTCAGCACCAAAATTGTATATAAATTTCAGCAATTTATACAAAATTTCAATTTTTGCCTTTTGCAAATTCAAGCATGGTGGGTTCAGCCTCTTTACTTCCAAACTCCCTCCTTATCAGACGGTCTGATGTAGGAATAACTGAACTCCTGCCATCTGCTGTTCCTATATAGAAGTATCAGAAGTGAAGCCATAAGATGTAAACAGCAAATCAGCATACAATCAAACATGTGATGGTAAATGTGTGGGCATAGGCAGATGGCTTCTAACAACAAAACTGTAAGGGGAAAATTTTGGTGCTGGAAGCCATCACACAGGGCAGATAATCCCATTAACAACAGTTAGTGATTACAGGTTATGTAATTATGTTGTATCAACTGCAGATGTTATTGTGTATTACATACTATAAGAACAAATGTATACACTCAAATTGAAAGGAAAATGGTGCTAATATACAGCATATGCAAGGAGATACCGAGAACCACAATGAGATAACCAGTACCACAGCTAAGGGGTGACATAGCAGCATTTGTATAGAGACACAGAGAACCATAATAAGATAACTAGTGCCACAGCTATGGGGTGATAATAGCAACACTGGCATGGTGCCAGAGTTGCAGAAAGTACCAATCACTGTTCTCACTGAACCCTTCAATGCCATCTAATGAATGCAGCATGGCTTGTATGCCAGGAAAAGCAAGTTCACTCTAAAAGGACCCTCCATCAGAAGAAGTAAGAAGGGTTCAGATTCAACTCTATACCGCTCCAACAATGCTATATGACTGACAAAACATCCTTTTCTGGACTTTGTCGATCACCTAATTTTTTAATGCATCACATTGTTTCAGCAGCCGACTCTGCTTCTGTCTCCAGGCACCCAAAATGGTGGACTCCTCAGACAAATGTATTCTCAGTCACTGGGCACCCTAAATTAGTAAACTTGTTAAGATATGCATCTCAGAACAGTGGTGTTAAGAATTTTAAATGTGTGGGTTCTGGTTTATGTGTTATGTCTGTGGTCTGCTTAGTCTTGAGTTCATGGCTCATTTCACAGTTTTGAACTTGTGCTTGGTCCAGGTTGTAAGTCTTCTAGTCAATTTTAAATTTTTAATAGCCATTTTCTTGTTACTACCCTTGGACAAGCTCTGTTCTTAGGTGCATATTTGAAGAACCAATGTCTATATTTATTTTCAGAGCTAACACAACTCTTTCAACACCTATATTCATCATCTACTACATGTTTCAGCCATTTCTGTCCAACATCAGGCAGATTTTGCAACAGCATGCATGGAAAATCATACTGAGGTGAAGGCCTCCAGTTGACAGTTAATACACTAAAATACACAAGTTTTGACTATCATGAACTGAATAATAGTCAAAAACCTGTGTAACTATTGTACATAATAAAAGAGTGGTTAATAATGGTTAAAAATTTAAAATACAATTATTATTGAAATTTTAGATAAAAGAGATTTCATTATCTTCTTTCTGTTTATGAGGTGTATAGTGGTAGTGGTTCACGTAAATGGCAATGTGTGTTACAGTCTCAGTTATTAATATATTGAGTATTTCTTTCTAATGTATAGCAACCATTTCCACTTAATGAGTTGTGTTAGACATACATTCCTTGCTTGATCTATGGCATCCAGTGACAGAGAATAGTTCTATGTAAAGGGTCCACCAGTATAGATGCCTGACGACAGAATAAGAGCAGGCTTCTGAAACGTCTTGCTTCATTAAAAAATTAAATGGAGGACAAAGTCCAAAAAGAAGAAGAAAATGATTATATCAAGGGTTTAAATATTGTATGGCATTGACGGGTTAACCTGCTCAGTATAAACTGCATTCCTTTGTACGTTATCACACGAAAATGTAAACCAAAATGACTAGAATCAAAGGGAAGGAACTTCAATGCTTCATCTACCAACAGTGGTATTGTACATACAAATACAACATTTTAAGGCAAGTCACAGTGCAACAACAGCCATACACTTTCTGTTTTACCAATTCTGTGTTCTGGCAAGAATATATTCAGTGGTGTTCAGGAATTTAGACACCACAGAGGGTTAACAGGCAAGAGATGTCACAATTCTTCCAGTTATCCTAAAAAAATACATGCTTATCACAAGGACTGCAGTCTACAGTCAACTGTAGTCACAAAGGCTCAATGACTAACAGCACAGCCTACATACCTTTAACCCACTGGTAAATAACTACTTCCTACAGCTCCAAACTCTTATGTAAAATTAATTCAGAGATTTCAAAACATGCAAGTTAACTTCACCTTTCAACCAACCATTTTGGTTGCTGATATTTTAGGTTCTCACAGCAGTAAATTAAGATTACAGTCTTTTGAGATATGACACCATGCAGTCTGGTAGTGGTACTTATCTACTACACTACACGGTGTCATGGTCATCTTGGGCTATTGCCTGATGATACACAGTTGTCGAAGTAGCTAACGTAACGTGAATGAATCAACATGTGAGAGCTGTACAAGAATTCCTGTGGGTTTAACAGTTTTCTGTGTCTATGATGGATGGTCAAATATATTAATTCTTATTTCATATTATAGCTAAATAAACAAAAATCTCCAAGATTTAAATTTTAAAATCACCAGTATTAGTAACTGTATGTGCATATGTGGTTTTAGCTCCATACCAAGTGAGCATTTCTTTCTTTTCATATTCTTCATTCATGAGCATTATCTTCACTGTTCATATTTTTAATTACATCAAATTTTGAAATGCGTGATTTGTCTATTGTAAAGGTAAAGCAATCCCATTACAGGCCTGGAGAGGCCCTGAGGGTTCCAGGAGATTGAGGCTCCCAGATCTCAAGACAATCGGCACATGAAGGTGGTACGGTTGTCAGCCCTACGCACCGGCCGCCTTTACCCCCAGGAAATATCCCTTGTACTCTTTCCTGTTAGAGGTTGAGTCAAACCCAGGGCCATAGTGCTGCCGGAAGGATTATTGTCAATGAAAAATTTCAGTGACACCATCAGGAATCGAAACCGTGACCTTACGGCTTGTAGCGCATTGCCTCCACCAACCGCGCCACTGTGTGCCCCGTTTGTCTATTGTATCATATCAAAAAAAAAACACACAATGTTTTAGGAAATGGGATCTATTTGTCTGCAGATTAAAGACCAAGTATGCACCTACTGAGATAGGGCAGACAGAATAAGCTACTCTCAACCAATCAGTCCTTCCTCAGCATACGAAGTGCAGACAGAAACATGAGCAATTTCCATTGGACAGTAACACAAGTCTTCCCATACATAATTTGGTACTTACACTGGCAGCATCACATGAAGGCAATTTGCTTATAATCTTGTATTAACCACAAAAGCCATTCATTGCAGAGTAACAATTTTGACAATACTTCCAAACATACACCATGGCAGTTCATAATTCAAGTTCTCTCCAAACAGCAGGATCAGTTTTCTTACCATGCATAATAAATGGCTCAAACATTAAAATCGGTATAAAGTGTGTGAACTACACTAATTTATGTGCATGTACTTCCTTTAAAAAGTGGAGATCTTCTTTTCCAGCAACAGCCAAACAATTTCAGACAAAACTCTGCTAACACACACAAACTTTCAAAATATTTCAATACCATCTAAAAATGATGGTGGAAAATGTGCTGAAAAGGCTCTGTAGGATATAATGATTTAATGGAGGAATGTGGGGGAGGAGGGGAAGGGAAAGGAGGAGTAAATGGAAATAGGCACAAAACAGGTATATCAGGTTAAATATGGAAGAGCTGCAATATACACTGCAATGCTGATTAAGTGTGACAATCCATCAATCCTATCACTAAACCCTGGGAATAACTGTACTGGTATCAGTGAAAGAGCCATGTAAGGTCCAATAAAACCTCCTTAGCTGAGTCACACTAGGTGTTCAAACAAACCAACATTTCACAGACTGACTCCGACTCCATCATTAGTGTTCCGAACCTTTGACAAGGCCAGGGGAGTTGGTCTCTGAAATGTTGGTGTACTCAAACCACATGATATGGCAGTCAGTAAGAGAAAATTTCATTGTACTTAGGTGCTGTGAAAACTTCAGACATATGGCTATTTCAGATCTCTTCGAGAAAAATATTATATACAGGAAATTAACACTTAGTGGTGAATTTAGTAAGACATGGTCATTTAGCAATTATCACAGAAACGTCAATGTGCATGCACACGAGCACATGTTGTAATTAATGTGTTTACCAGAATGTAAGATGACCCCTCTTTATGATCTTCAATGAAGAGGAAAATGCCTATATAGAAACGTTTTTGATGTTCATAGGGCCTTGCATCGTAATATTATTTCTAGAGTAAAACCAACTAGATGCACCAATGTATCAAATCTATTTTATTTTGGAATGACTCTAGATGTTTCGGACGGTCTTTCCATCCAACATCAGGAGTTCAAGACTGTACATACAACAACAGGCATTTGTCAGATACTGCTGTATGTACAGTCTTGAACTTCTGATGATGGACGGAAAGACCATCTGAAACATGTAGAGTGTCATTCCAAAATAAAAGAGATTTGATACATTGGTGCATTTAGTTGGTTTTGCTACAGAAATGTTTTTGAATTTGTACATTATTACATACGGTGACCCCAATTTATCAGATAATTAATTTGAAAAAAAAAAAAAATCTTATATTCTGGCAAATATGGTACTTTTCAATACAAATGCAATATACCAGTAAAAATCAGTAAGACAATTATTTTACAGCAAATGTACATCCGAGTACATACATTATAACCAAAAGGAAACATGGATAAAATGCTGCAACATGCCTAACATGTTTGAAATGCAGTTACAAGAGGAATGTATCTATTTATTCATTCAGTATTTTCTCACCATTTTAAAATTAATTTTTCCTTTACGAACACAAATTACATTTCACTCACTTGGGAATGACAGCACCAGTCATATGCAACTGCACTTCCACCCCTACTGTACTCCTGATTGAGGCACTTTGTGTATCATTTCATTATATCAATGTTTTTTTTTTTTCCTGAATTTTTCTTGTATTACCTAAAATAAGATTTAAACTTTCCCATCCCAAAAAGAGTATATACTGGAGACCTATAAATGATACAGTAGAACAAGACTTATAGGACAAACAAATAAGAACAGCCTTTCACGTTTCACCAAGAGATGACAGTTCAATACAGAAAATACTCATATTATCAACATGACAACCGGGAAGCTGAAGTGTGCATCTGAAAGACTGATATTGCATTGAGATCAGAGTGGAAAGGTTGAGGGAAATTCATTTTTTTTTTCCACACATATTTGACCATCCACACTTTTTGCCATATCTTAATATTTATTAAATTAAATATATTTCATACACTACGCTCAAAAACATACTTTACAAGCTAGCTGTAACCTGCAGCCAATACTTTCTAATTTGCAGTACTGTTGTTGAGCCGAAACCTCTCCATATGTACAGGCAAGATAATTATATTACAGTTCTCCCTCACGGTCAGATACATTTGACTGATCTACTTCTGGTTGTGATGTAGCTGGATCCTCAGGGAATGTGGCTTTCAGGACCGACATCATCTTGTTACTCACTAGTGGGTTAATGGCAACTTGCAACTCACTCAGCGATTCTTCTGTCTACATATATGAAACAAAACAACTATGTTAATGTGCACTCTATGTAAGTTCTGGTAAGAACATACTACATAAATACACTAGAGACCACAAAACTTGTTACCTGTCTAAAGCACATATGTATGTTCTGACACCAACACAGCTTTTTGCCTGTCTGAAGCACATAAATATGTTCTGACACTAACACAGCTTTTTGCCTGTCTGAAGCACATACATATATTCTGACACCAACACAGCTTATTACCTGTCTGAAGCACATAAACATGTTCTGACACCAACACAGCTTGTTACCTGTCTGAAGCAAGCAAGTATGTTCCATGACATTACAGCCTCTTACCTGTCTCAGCAGCTGCACAGCAGCCTGTAATACTTTTTGCCACTTCTGCATTTCTACATTGTGAAGCGTTTCTTGCTGTTGCAGCACGTGAAGCCACTCATCATGGGATTTTGGTGGATGCCTGAAATTGTGACACTGCATTCACACAGAAGAAACTTTATTAAGATAAACACATGTACATTCAGAAGTGAATAAAACTACGATGCAATTATGAAAAGATGTTGTGGTTAACAAATTCCTTTCTATATGGGTTCTGACAATGGTGCTGCATAGCATTACAAGGTTCCTGGACGCTGTCCATCTTGTAGTACTCCAGAAATAATGCAACACTCCAGAAAAGGGATCTGTTCCTATCTCCAGTGAAATAGATGAGGAGGCACCTACTGCAATGGCTCTCTCAGAAAGAGCTGTCTCAATCTCCAGACAACATACGTCAATGGAGACAGAGTTAGTCTGGAGAAGGTTATGTTCTGTTCCAAATACAGATAAAGTATAAAGCCCAGAAATTTTGTAATAATATGAAACTACATCTTCATTGGCTCAAAAGATGTGTAGAAGCCTGCCACTGAACCCTATCGCAACCTTGTACGGCCCTTATTTTGTTAGATTGCAGGTTGTCACAGTGGTTATGTTGAAGATCCAAGTGTCACTGGGTAAAAAGAGAACTATTTACCCAATGACACTGCATAACAACCCAGAAGAACTGACTCTTCAACAGTGCATTTGGTTAACAGCAGTAGAAAACCTATAGACTGGGAGAAAAACCTGTCCCTGTGCCACTCTGTGCACCACAGATTGCATTAGACTGGCTTGAGATGTAACCCAGTCCTCCAATGTGAGACACCGGCAATTAGTGGCTTAAACCATGGCACGGGCAGCATCAGTGGCAGGAAGATTTGTGTATGACAAATTGGAAAGTGTGGGGTAGGAAGAAGTTGTGACTTAATTTTAGGTAATTTTCTGAGACTGCCTGAAGAAAATAAAGAGAACCATCAATAACTTATCAGTATAGCTGTTGCTGGTTCACAGAAGTGAATATGGCACCTCTCAACATAATGCAGTAGTGTTACACACTCAATCATGATATTTAGTACAGATTCTTGCCTCAGGGGTCACAATAAACATACCAGAACAGAGGTTGAAATTCGCCAGCATTCAGTAAGAATTACGAAATATTGGTGCCATATGAGTAACTACCACACAGTGATTATGCTGATGTCTATACACACATGCTGCTGCCTACCGTAGCACCTGCAGATCCACGAGGCTGAAGGTCTGACTCGAGTCTTGTGCCCATTGTTCTAGCGCCCAAAGCTTGTAGTAGAGAAGTGCGTTTAGGAGAATAAGAAAGAGGAGAACTGCAAGAACGACCCAACTCATAGAGTCTACCGCACTCCACAATTCAGGCAATGAAAATCCTGAAATCACAAAATCATGACACATGAAAGGGAAAATTTCACAGCTCCCATGTCATTTGACGTTGGACAATACACATAAATTGCCCCCATGCCTAGTTGAGCATCATGCAATGAAGACACATTGCAGGGCACAGGAAGAGCTCCACGCATTTTTAACCTTGGTATTACATGGACATGAGTGGTCAGCTTTACCCCTTCGAAGAGCCAACAGGGCCCAATGGATACAGTGAATGGGTTACTGAACAAATTTGGACACAACAAGGAGAAATAAAATGCTTGCTCCCCAACCATGAAACCCCTAGTCACTATATTGACGCCACTAAATGCACAAAATAAATACTAACCCTCACTTTGTCACTCACGACACACGTTTTGTTCCCTGCATACTAGCAAGAGTGACAAAATCAAGCAGGAGGCAAATGTGCATAATTTCAACAAGTATATACATACAGCTGAGGCACAACACCCGTAGATCACAACTGTCTTATCTACATGAAAACTCAAACAGCTTGGCAACTTCCAAAAAATTTTCCAATAACAAACATCACATAAAACTGTTCAGTAGTTTTCAATGTGCTGACATGCACACCAACAGGTGAGCAGAGGAACAGACACGGTGAATGCAAAAGGTAGACCACAAGAATGTGAATTTGGATAAGGAATCTCGAATACAGTACGAACATACCTGCTATCAGTAGCACACAGTGAACAGTAATAAATGACAAACGATAACATTAAAATCACTAGAAATTATGACTATAATTTAATACCTAGCCCTACCCCCTTCTACATCCCATTAAATTACCTAGTGCTGTGGCTGAAGGGGTCATTTCAATCTACACAATGGCTCTTTCAACCTTCAATTTTATTGGAATCAAAGGACATAAACAGAAAGAAATATACTGATAGTAAACAGCAGCTGCAAGCCAAACTAATGATACAGACAGACTACCGCCCTACACCAGTGAATGACATGGAAACAGGAAAAATGTTGGCCATAAAAAATAAGGGGCAAGATAACGCTACTGTCACATACAGATCACATGAAGGGGCAAGATATGCTACTGTCACGTACAGATCACATTAAGGGGCTAGATATGCTACTGTCACATACAGATCACATAAAGGGGCAAGATATGCTACTGTCACACACAGTTCACATTAAGGGGCAAGATATGCTACTGTCACATACAGATCACATTACTTGCCACAAAGCTTCAGATGACATTCCCACACACTGGGTTCAGAATATTCACTGACACTCTCTTCGGTGACACCTTCATGAAACAGAATGGTTATGTGTGGTAAGCTGTAAAGAATAGCCAACATGCTGATACTAATAATGTATCACACAATCAAACCTACTTACTTGAAACAGGCCTGTTAATTCTATGTTTTGGCTCCTCTGATCCAGTGGGAGACACAGAAAGGAGTCTCCTCCGCCTTCGAGTTTTCTTCTTGGTAACAGGTAAGTGGGTTCCTTCCTCAAGAAGAGCCCTCTGTACATGTGAAAAGAAATCTTCCATTCCTGTCCAAGTATTCTTTTCAATGAAACCTGAACAAATATCATCACATAAATTACAAGGACTTAAAACTATCAGAGCAATTAATGCATCAGATTTCTCAACTCAAAACATGATAAAGCCATATAAGAGTTGGCAATCAAACACGCATATGTGTGAACTCCAAGCTTATTAAAATACTCTTCATTTGACAAAACTAACAGTGACTTAGACTGCATACATCAAACAATAAAGTTCCAAGCAGAAGAAGAGAGAGAGAGTGTGTGTGTGTGTGTGTGTGTGTGTGTGTGTGTGTGTGTGTGTGTGTGTGGGTGTGTGTGTGTGTGTGTGTGTGTGTGTGTGGGTGGGTGT
>Ga0123354_10017947_pt1 | contig 11090 bp, 6 predicted proteins | sample TergutLab28metaG_2_FD_97872 | JGI IMG/M metagenome (GOLD analysis project Ga0123354, IMG submission 97872) | Labiotermes labralis P4 segment gut microbial communities from Petit-Saut dam, French Guiana - Lab288 P4 | ecosystem: Host-associated > Arthropoda: Insects > Digestive system > Gut ... | reverse complement strand
GGTCTCTTTCCCTCCGGTTTCCCCACCAAGAACCTATACACCCCCTCTCCTCACCCATACGCGCCACATGCCCAGCCCATCTCATTCTTCTCGATTTTATCACCCGCACAATATTGGGTGAGGGGTACAAATCTTTGTCTTCGGAGCAAGCATCCCGCATGTGCGTGTTTCTTAACATAAGTGTTTTACAGGGAGGGGTTGTTAGCACCTCGCCCAACCTCCAAGCTGGAGTACCACCCCTCGTCGGCTGTCCGCGACTGCTTATTCAATATATTCGCAGCTATCCTCTATATCGGAGGCCGTTCCTCTATCCGCAACCTGAGGACGCACCATGCCCTACCAGTATATGCACAAATAAGTGCTGTAAATTTACACACACCTAAACAGGAATTACTACACATACGGCCCCATTTAACAAGATTTTATCACAAAACCACCACAGTGTACTGTATTTTTTCACTTAATGTTTCATAACTTTAGCTAACACAACTGTAAACTCCCTGAAGATTGTGTATTAACACCGAAACATGTCGAACTAATTTAATATAAATTTACACTAATTATTTGTTCATATGTTGGTAAAATAAGCTGACAGTCTACAGTAGTGTAATGTGACACCGCGTGGTCTGGTACCACTTTCCCACAGTTTCGAGGTAACGAGCTGTGTCCCAGTTCATGATAGAAGACAGAAGTACGCAGCGAATCAATCAGTAAAAATCAATAATATGTGTTGTGAATGCTCAAATAATTTTGCCTTTTGTTTTGTATGGGTGTGAAACTTGGTCGCTCACATTGAGAGAGGAACGTACGCTGAGGGTCCTTGAGAATAGGGTGTTGAGGAGAATATTTGGGCCTAAGAGAGACGAGGTAACAGGAGATTGGAGAAAACTACATCATGAGGAGCTTAATGATCTGTACTGCTCACCCATTATTATTCGGGTGATAAAATCGAGAAAAATGAGATGGGCGGGGCATGTAGCACGTTTGGGGAAAGGAGAGGTGTATACAGGGTTTTGGTGGGGAAACCTGAGGGAAAGAGACCACTTGGGAGACCCAGGTGTAGATGGGAGGATGATAATAAGATGGATCTTCAGGAAGTGCGATGTGGGGGTATGGACTGGATCGAACTGGCTCATGATTGGGACAGGTGGCGGGCACTTGTGAATGCGGTAATGAACCTTCGGGTTCCATAAAATGGGGGGAATTTCTTGACTAGCATAGAACCGGTTAGCTTCTCAAGAAGGATTGTGCTACATGGAGTAAGTAAGTAAGTAAGTTAGTAGTCAGTAAGTAAGTAAGTAAGTAAGTAAGTACGTGCCCATATAAATGGAGACAGCTCGTGAATGTGGGACCACGTCATAATAAGTAGTGTTGACATGTGTCACTGTTGCTGGCAGCCGTCACCATGGTCGCCACACCTGTCAGCTGTTACATGCAGACTCACAGCACAAGCCTTTATATGCACAGAATGTATGCAGAGGGACGTAGCAGAGGTGCAGTGCGGTGTGTGCGCGCGTGTGTCTGCTCACACAGCACACAGCATCAGTATTTGGAATCGGGACGCTGATGATTATAACTGGCTTGCGACAACGTGATACTTGGTCAGCAAGTGAAGAAATTGCCAACATTTCTTTAAACCTGATAGTTCGTTACCGTTTTCACACCAGCACACCACTGATCCTTATCCCGTGCCATATTAATCCAGTCCACTCCTCCTATTCTCCTGCGTTAAGATCTATTTACATGTCAGATTCCCATCCATGTCTGGGTCTTCCAAGTGGTCTATTTCTCTCAATTTTACTCGTCAAGATGCTGTACGAAATTTTCCCCCTCCCAGATTTGACGCATGTTCTTCTAGCTCGTTTTCTCTGATTTCATCACCGTTATAATTTTTAGTGAAGGTTAAAAAATGGTAAAGATAAAGGGCACCCTGTAACAATCCATGAAGACCGAGAGGGACAGTAGCAGTATAGCTGTAATCTTTCTTTAACTGGCCACCAGTGGGCGAGTGGTCACTGTGTCGCACCTGCCGCTCTACCACAGGAAAGACCCGGGATTCATTGTCTCGAAAATAGCCTGAGCCTATAGGCCCAAACAATATATTAATTAAACCGTCTTTACACAACAACATAAATAACAGTTGCAAATTATTACAACTATTCAACTAAGCAACATGTTTCGGCCTTACTCGGCCATCATCAGGCTTACAAAACAGTGGAATTTTTCAAGGTACATTCGGTGGTTTTTACCTATGGGATCCCATGGTGATGATGGCCGAGTAAGACCGGAACATGCTGCTTAATTGAATAGTTGTAATAATTTGCAACTGTTATTTATATTGTTGTGTAAAAACGGTTATAATTAATACATTGTTTACGCACACACCACGGGATGGAAACTATACAGTTTACTATAGGCTTAGGCTATTTTTGAGCCAAACCTATTCCCATATAAATACCCCAACATTCTGAAACCCAGTCACCCTTCCTACCCACCCGCCCATGAAGATGGAAGAGACAGGGTGTTCCGAAACGTCGACATATAAAATTCAGACGCCGGGGAATTACCCAGAAGAAAACATACAACATTTAGAACACGGCGAAAATTTGAAATCAAGAATAATTTTATTTTTTTAAAATTCCGAATCCCCTGAATCTCCCCCCACCCCCACGCTAAAAATAAGTCAAAATACTGTACAATTCGGTGCTTCCAGATTACCGTGATATAATTTCATTCGAGAAATTCTCCAGACTGCGCCCCCCCCCCCTTTCTATAATTACTGTAAAGCTGACGTCTAAATAAAGTTGCGTGGAACATTAGCGGAATGCAACTGACAGCAGCAAACCGAAGTACTCGGAGAGGAACCAGTCCCACAGCCACTTTTTTTCCACCACAAATCTCACTTGCACCAGCCCCCGGGAATGAACCCGAGCCTTTGCGGTGAGAGGCCGGCGACTAACCGCCTGATTAATGAAGCGTAGAACTACTCTGAAGAATCTAGGAAGTGTCTCATCCCCGTTGTGCGTGTGAAAACTGGAAAGGGTATGCAGTCAAACACAACTATATCAATTAAGATGTTTTAATGCCTATACTAGACAACTACATGTCTCGGACTTTACTGGCCATCTTCAGGTTGTCTTTAAGAGAATTTAAGGTCCTACTATATATATTGTGCGCGCACGTGTTGGAGAGATTTTTACATCCGGGCTTTGTTGCCCGGATGTTACTTCTAGGCAACAAAGTCCGGATGTAGAGCTCTCTCCATCACTTGTGCGCACAATATATATATAGTAGGACCTTAAGTTCTCTTGAGTGGGCCGGGTAGCTCAGTCGGTATAGCGACTGACTACAGGCTCGACGGTCCGGGATCGAATCCCTGTGGGGACGAGATTTTCTGCACCTGTCCAGACCGGCCCTGAGGCCCACCCGGCCTCCTGTAAAATGGATACCGAGTGTTTCCCGGGGGTAAAGTGCGGCCGGGGCGTGCTGCTGACCACTCACCCCCTTTTAGTGCCGCGGTCATGGAAGTGTCGAGCTATACCTCTACCCACCCTCTGGGCTAAACCGGGCCTGTAACGGGAACACTTTAACTTTTAAGTTCTCTTGAAGACAACCTGAAGGTGTTCAGTAAAGGCCGAAACATGCAGTTGTCTAGTATAGCTATTAAATAAACCTTAACCTTTTGGCGCCGGAATTATTTTTTTTTTAATTTTAGCACATCCTGTATATAAAATGTGAATAATACAAGAACCAAATACTTTAGAATTATGAAACAAACTACATTTTGAAGAGAAAAAACGGAGAGTATACACCATGTTTAAAATATTCGGTACCTATATATGTTGAATAAATATATAAAATGCAACTTTAGAGGTTAGCGGTGCGGTACGTTAACTATAGTTGACATTAGGCGTCAAAAGGTTAATTGACATGGTTGTGTCTGACTGCATACCCTTTCCAATACTCTGAAGAATATTTCGAACTGCAGTTGGTACTGTACAGTAAATGTACCCGGTGTTTAATACAAAAACATTAGTATTAATGCTGTGGAGATAGATAATGGGGATTTGCTGTAAGAAGCCGTGCGAAACACATAAAACGCTTTGTGTGGGCAAAGCACAGAGATTTTTAGGAGCGTTCGTAGAATTGCGAAAAGCGACTATTATTTTCGTCATGTCCGTCCTTCCGCGTGGACACGGATTTTCATGAAATTTGATATTTGAGTATTTTTCGAAAACTTGTCGAGAAAACTGAATTTTCTTTAAAATCTAACAAGAATAACCGGTACTTTACATGAAGACCGATGTACATTTCTGATCACATCTCGCTCCATTCCTCTTAGAATGAGAAATGTTGCGGACAAATTTCTAGTGGCAATCAAAACACACATTCTGTGTTTTTCGAAAATTGTTCCGTTTATGAGATAATGTGGAAAACTTTTATAGAACGGGGCAGGCCACAGATGATAATACAGCGCATGCGCATTGCATGCTGGATACCTAAGGCTACAAACACACACTTGAAATATAATACTCATTGCTTTTCCAGGTGAGCCAGGTAGCTTAGTCGGTACAGCGACTGGCTACGGGCTAGATGGTCCGGGGATCGAATCCCGGTGGAGGCGAGATTTTCCGCACTGTCCAGACCGGCCCTGGGGCCCACCCAGCCTCCAGTACAATGGTTACCAGGTCTTTTCAGTGGGTAAAGATCAGCCGGGGCGTGACGCTGACCCCTCACCCCCTTCTAGTGCCGTGGTGAAGAAAGAGTAGAGCTATACCTCTACTCCCCCTATGGGGCGTACGGCTTGTACAGAGCCTCAGTGCCTGTAGAAGGGTGCACCTTTACCTTTACGTTTTTATTGGTTTTGCACCGCGACAGTGATTGCAAGAACGCGTCTCTTTGTTACGTTTAAATGTACATTGCAGCCCTGTTAGATGTTAAGGCGGATTGTGTACGTATTTTTAACTATGTGCTTTACAGGGGTAACTTAGTTAAAGCAGTGAGTAAAATAAGACATTTGTAGTGTGAGAAAAAGACATTTCCTCATTCGCTCTCTGTCGCGTGATGATGAAGCGATGTCTGTCAGGATGCAGGACACTGTATTGATGAGCCGTGTTAGGCTGACAATACCTCGTTACCTGCACACGGGACCAGGCGGGCCTCCTGCGGTTTTCCTAAACGTCGCGACAGTTGATCATCACGTCCGCAGAATCATGCACGTCCGCACCGCGACCCTCTGCTTGACGAGGTCTGTAGATCAACGGTTTAATCCAAGCTGCTGCTGCTGCTGCAAGCAGAGCTCACAATATGAATAATCGACAACAGCTTAAATATTGCTTTCATGGAAGAATACACAGAAATTAATTCGTACCTCACAGTAAACACTTAGTGTCTGTTTTGTCTACCTCGCTGGTTAGTGCTGTGTGTGAGAAACGTAAGAAATGCAAATAAAGTGGCTGGACAAAATGCAGATAGTGTACAGGTAGGCCTGGAATCTGTTGGGCTCTGAAGGGTTTACTAATCACACGGAGCAAATTTCTGGTTCACAAACTGATAATCACTTAGTTGGTCTATAAATATGCATGTAATGGACCTCGAATTCTCTTTCTGGTCACTATCCTGATTCACATAAATTCATTTCTAAAGTACAAATATTTCTCTGTACAGCTTACTTAATTACTTACTTAATCACTCCACGCAGCACAGTCCTTTTTGAGAAGCTAACCGGTTCTCACCCAGTCAAGAAATTCCCCAAATTTTACGTAACCCGAAGGTTCATTACCACACTCAAAAGTACCCGCCACCTGTCCCTATCCTGAGCCAACTCGATCCAGTCCATACCCCCACATCGTACTTCCTGAAGATCCATCTTGATATTATCTTCCCGTCTACGCCTGGGTCTCCCCAGTGGTCACTTTCCCTCACGTTTCCCACGACACAGGTCCTAACTTGCGATTATCATAAAGCTACTGTACAGTGATCGGCGATCCTGATTCCTGTTCTTGGGGGTCCCGATTTCAAACCCAAAGACGGTAGCAGGCAATCCCAGTTTATGATTTTGTGTTTTTTCTCAGACTCTCCATCCAGTTGTCGGGTTAATACGGCTAATTAGGCCATAACCACTTCATTGTGCATTCATTATATTCTACAGTTCATTAATCACCGTAAAATTCCACTTTACGGTACACTCAACACTACTGACTTCACGAAACAAAGAGCTAACAAATTCACCGAAGTAGATTGCTGCGTGAGTAGAATTAATCCGCCTGACACAATATTTCTCTTTTTTGCGAACAGTCATTTAAATTTTCTAAATTAACCTTTTTTTTTCCTTCCCCAATTGAAATAACACGATGGTAAACATGTGTAACCCAGACAATTATTTTAAATCTTATGCGTATGTCCGTTAGCGCGTAGCTGACCTGTTGTTGGCCACAATGGGTGAGGTTAACAGGATGTCTGTAGCAAAAGGGACTTCACAACCGATTTAGAGGATAATGAAGTCAGAGAGGAAAAGATGGATGATGCAAAAGAAGCGATGAAGAATCGAGACCTTTTGCCACGACTAATCAACATCTCTGTGTATGACGGGATCGTAAAAAGAGAGGAAATTTGTAAATAAATAAATATATATATAAATAACCCGATAAATTTTCTGACCTAATATATTTTAAAATCCAAATAGACTCCTGTGTTAATATTTTAGTTTCTCAACGGGGTAATGATCTCATTCAAATTCGGAGGTAGTAGGTACGTCAAAACACAATTGTCTTTGTATCCTATTTATTAGGCTGACCACATGTTTCGGCCAGTGTGGGCCATCTTCAGGTCACAAAAATATATAATGAGGAGAAAATATACAGTATATGAACATTAATTGTTGTGCACAATTTTGGGCTTTCAACGAGATCTCGTTGCCTAGCGGTTATCTATATTAAAACTAATGATATATTCGTCAGGTAAAGAGGATAGAGAATAAAGTACAGGGTGATTCGAAAAGATAGACACAATTGAACAGTAAACGGCGCCTCAACACACGCCAGACATTTGGTTGCGGTATTCCAAGTTCTCTGCTCGCTCTACGGGTTGACTTGCGTGGGCTACGCTCAAAACTCTCTTGAATTCGTCTCACGTTCTCCTCTGATACAGGCAAAAAATCATGTGCTGCGTAGTAGCCATTTTGCTCTCAACTGACGCTGCTGCACGGCTGTGCGCTAGGCGAGCGCTCTAGCGGTGGTATTTGATAGTTTAGGACTTCCTCTTTCAAATGTTATGCAGATTATTCATATAATTCAGGAAATATAGACGTACGAAATTCAGTCCATTTTTTTAATCATCCTGTGTGTATATATATATGTTGTAAGTGTTGTCTTATGAGTGAAGTGCCTTGAGTTTAAAGTACATATATATATATATATATATATATATATATATATATGTATGTATGAAGAAACCAAGTGGGGATAGTGGTGATCAGTGGGAAACTGTGACCTGAGGGTGGCCCACAGTGACCGAAACATGTCGTCAGACTAATAAAACAAATACAAAGACAGTTTTGTTTTGACTTACCTACCCCCTCCTAATTTGCATAAAACACAACGAGGATGATGCATCTAAGGATCTCATTCAAATTTGCAGATGTCCGGGCGGGTAAACGTCAATTACACTGGAGATTTTCCACCCAGCAGACCGTTGCATTTGTTCGCTGTGAAACGTTAACTCCCGTCGAATAGCGTCTTTAAACGAAAGACGCTATTCTGATGTTGTAGCCTGAAATAACAAACAGCAATATTATTTGGCTTTCAGTAAAAGCAGCAGCAGTCCCGCTACAGGCCTGGGGTGGCCCAGAGGGTTCCAGGAAGTTAAGGTTCCCAGATTACGTGCGAGTAAAAGTAAATCAGTCCCGTTACAGGCCTGGAGTGGCCCACAGGGTTCCAAGAAGTTAAGGTTCCCATATTACGTGCGAGTAAAGGTAAATCAGTCCCGTTACAGGCCTGTAGTGGCCCAGAGGGTTCCAGGAAGTTAAAGTTCCCAGATTACGTGCGAGTAAAGGTAAATCAGTCCCGTTACAGGCCTTGAGTGGCCCAGAGGGTTCCAGGAAGTTAAGGTTCCCAGATTACATGACAACGGCACAGGTTGGTGGTAAGGTTGTCAGCCTTACGCACCGACCGCATTTACCTCCAGGAAATGCTCCTGGTACTCCATTTCTGTTAGAGACTGAGTCGACCCCAGGGCCATAGTTCGATCGGAAGGATTTTATGTCAATGAAAATTTCCAATGACACCAGCTGGGATCGAACCAGCGACCTTCCGATTTGTAGCGCAGCACCTTAACCACTGTGCTACCGCGGTTCCTCTTGAATTTCAATACTGTTTGACAAAAAATGTAGAAAGTTTAGGCGCGTTCACGTTCGTGCGGAGGGCCAATTATTGTAACTCTGCCCGTCCGTCTGCACACATGTAACTGTTAGAGAATATATGAGCTTGGAGAATTCCTACAAAGTGTGCCCAAATACTTAGATTTTCTTTCGGACAGGACAACAGTGACGACCACTTTCCATGAACGCCATCACGCGTCTGGAAGCGTCCCGAAAATAAATCACTAAATTCTTGATTTCAAACTTTCGTCGTGTTCTGAATTTTGTTTGCTTTCTTCTGGGTAATTCCCCGGCGTCTGAATTTTATATGCCGACGTTTCGGAACACTCTGTTTGTTCCATCTTCATAGGCAGGTAGGTATGGAGGGGGACTGGGTTTGAGAAGTTTGGAGTATTTATACGGTAAAGCCTATAGGCTCAGGCTATTTTCGAGTCAAACCTTTTCCCGTATAAATACCCCAACATTCTCAACCCCAGCCATCCTTCATACCTGCCTGTCTATGAAGATTGAACAGACAGGATGTTCCGAAACGTCGGCATATAAAATTCCGACGCCGGAGAATTAACCAAATGAAAGCATAAAACAAATCACTAAGTATTTGTCAGAGTGAAACGCATCCCGATAGGAGAAATGCAGACAGGGTTTTGGTGCTGAGACGTCATGGAAAGAGACGGCTTTAATGACCTTGGTATAGATGAGAGGATAATATTAAAATGTATCATCAAGAATTGGAATGGGGAGGCATGGGCTAGATTGCTCTGGCGTAGGATAGGGAGAGGTTCAGGGCGTTTGTGAATGCGGTAATGAACCTTCCGTTTTCAGAAAATGCGGGGAATTTCTGGACCAGCTAAGGAACTGTTAGCTTCTCAGATAGGAATGTGCTCCACGGAGTTAGTTGGTTTTTCAGTTAGTTGGTAGGTATGTTTTCAACCTTTTCACAGGCCACGGAAGCCCTTAGGGTGAGTAGAGGTATAGCTCTACTCTTTCTCGGACCTCGGCACTAGATGGGGGTGGGGGTTAAGCCCCACGACCCGGCCGCCTCTACCCCCGGGAAAGAGCCGGTACCCATTGTACAGGAGGCTGGGTGGTCCCCAGGGCCGGTCTGGACGGGCGGAAAATCTCGTCCCCACCGGGATTCGATCCCGGACCGTCCAGCGCGTAGTCAGTCGCTATACCGACTGAGCTACCGGGCCCAGACTTAGTTAGTTAAGTTAGACAAATAAGTCGAACCAAATTAGTAGGGAATTTTGAGAAAGTAAACTTTATGACCAGTTCGAATTTTACGGTGAGTGTTACAGTTGCATTGATAATTATTAAACAGTAACTTTGGCTAGAACAATTCCGGTGATGGCGCTGTCTAAGGCGTAGGTCTGCAGCCGCTTGACTGCTGGAATTGCCAGTTCGAACCCCGCTGACAGCATGACTATTGGTCTATTGTGTTTGCCGTGTGTTTTGCAGGTAGTGGCCTCTGCGACGAACTGATCACTTGTCCAGAGTAGTCCTACAGGTTTTGTGCGCGTGTATCTAAATGTATGTGTGATATATGAACCTCAACAATTAGGGCGGCATAATCCCGATATGGGCTGTTGTCCCACCGAAGAATCGAACTCCAGACTAAGCTTGCATTTCCAAACTTGTAGTACTCCATTTATCCTGATAATTGGAACGGCGAGTCTTCCTAATATGCAGAAAATCCGGACAACTGGATTTTTCTTTTAAAGTAGGCTACATTGGCAGTTTGCAGTTCCGCTGTTACTATCTACAGTATGTACCTGCGTCTAAACCTTTCGACGACGCCTGATTTGAAGTTCTATAAGCCATAACACTGTACTGTACTTGATCCGATAACCGGTAATTTCAAGGCAAGTTAGTTTTGTGGAATTCTCGAAGAATTTAACCGAAGGACCAAGCCGATCCGGATAATTGGCGATCCGGATAAACAGGTTCCGGATAAGCGGAGTTCTACCTTATTTGACAGATATGCTAATTAGTTGTATTACTCAGTGGAGCAGAGTCGTTCTTGGCAATTCAACAGGTGTTCACCAGCCAGAGAGGAATTTTTCGCACACTTAATGAAAGATTAATTTTCTTTAACTTGCTCACATGATCCTGCCACTGGTCCCAGTCATGCGTCAGATGACTCAGTCGACATTCACAATAAACACCTGTTGTTTGAATGTGAAGATCAGTACGATGTTTTAGTACCAATTTAGGCTCTGCCTTCAGTGACTAAGAATTTTAATAATTCTGTGTGTCGTTACTGATGACATTCTTACAGAGTGACAGGGAAATTAACTACCTACATACTTCTTTCCGGCTATTCACTTACCCATTAAAACCGAACGGCCGTTGCATGCACCATCTACTAAACTAGTAATTGATGTCTACACTCACAATGGACCGGTTTACACGTGTTTCCATTAGCACATTAAGAGCGTTGTATGGAAGTGTAAGTTAATTAATTATGGTAACATTGATGGTGTGGGCCGGGTAGCTCACTCGGTATAGCGACTGAGCTACGGGCTGAACGATCCGGGATCGAATCCCGATGGGGACGAGTTATTCCACCCGTCCAGACCGAAGCTGGGGCCCACCCAGGCTCCTGTAAAATGGGTACCGGGTCTTTCCCGGGGGTAAAGTGCGGCCGGGGCGTGCTGCTGACCACTCACCCCCTTCTAGTGCCGCGGTCATGGAAGAGTAGAGCTATACCTCT
>Ga0123354_10017946_pt1 | contig 11090 bp, 7 predicted proteins | sample TergutLab28metaG_2_FD_97872 | JGI IMG/M metagenome (GOLD analysis project Ga0123354, IMG submission 97872) | Labiotermes labralis P4 segment gut microbial communities from Petit-Saut dam, French Guiana - Lab288 P4 | ecosystem: Host-associated > Arthropoda: Insects > Digestive system > Gut ... | reverse complement strand
CTCATTCTCCACGACAACATTTCCCTGTATGTGTGTAATACCATTAGTTAGTGAGTGAGTCATGTCCAGCTTTTTACTGCTACAAGCGTCTCGTAGATGACGATCTTTACAATTGCCTGAGCAACAGCCACAGCACCAAATTAACATAACGAAGTAAATCACAGAGTGTTTTAAAACTATAACTTTAGCAAGCAACAGAGTATGCTCCCTGAGGATGATCGTACAATCGAAACATGTAGGAGAGTTTTAAGTGTTTTAATGTAAATTTTAGATCGTTAAAGAATATTTTTGGTACAGTTGTGTAATACACTTTTCAAGTAAACGTATATGAGAAGAGCATTAACATTTTCGCAATGGAAACAAACATAAAGGTGATGTTGAAGTGTTTGCTTGGTGCATGGTTCTTTGGCATGGTAATTGTTTAAACATAATACATAAAGGGATTATTATTACGTTTTCATGCTGGAGGATTAAAGAGCATAACAAGAATTAAACATAGTCAGTATATATATATTTAATAGGTGGTGGTGATGAAATAACGGAAGAGAGGAAAAGATTTTTAGTTAAAGAGAACAAGACAGGCAATATACGTATAACGCAACATTGAAGCGCGTTCGCCTAACCCTTGTTGCCTCGGAAAAGCAATAAGTATTATGTATGCTGAGTGTGTGTTTGTAGCCTTAAGTCTTTATGTAGAATACCCATTGTTATTGTCAGATATTTATGAAACTTGAATTTTCTGTACACATTTTCGATAAATACTCAACGATCAAATTTCATGCAAATCTGTCTGGTGGGAGCCGAGTTGTTCCATGCGGGCGGATGGACGGATATCACGAAGCTAATAGTCGCTTTTCGTAGTTTTGTGAACGCGCCTAAAAAAAGATTTGGGTCTGTCTGCAAAGGCAGGAGCTTTGAATCTAAACACTGAGATTATTAATCGATTGCCTGGTGCTGTTATGATGTACATCAGTGCGTGTACAATAGTTTTGGAAGACCCACGACGTACTGTGTACTATGTATGTGTGTATGTACAAACAATATGTGGAGTAACTGAACAACTAAAAGTAAATATGATTTTTGTTGCATGAAATGTTTCTCTCTTCTCCAGCCAAAAATTATGGATTTCAACAATGTTTACAGCAATATATTAATAATCGTGGTAAAAATTATTATTCTATTGAATTTATTGGGTATTTTTTAAGATAGAGGTTTAACAGCAAAGGAGCTTATTGTAAAGCCACATGAAGACACAAATACCACACAAAGAGTACAAATATACAAAACAAAACACTAAACAGACAAAACGAAAACAATATGGAGGGAAAGAAGCAATGCAAATGAAGTACTGGGGCAAGAAACCTAAGCCCTGAAAAAACATATATTGTAACCTAGTAACTGATTTTTTTTTTGTGTGTTTTGCTGACCGTGCATCTCAGTATAATCTTATTAACTGACAAACTTAATGCACAAATTCTTGTTTTATAATAAGTTTGTTATATTCCTCTACATGTTTCGAGCACTGTTGTGCTCATCACCAGGAGGTCAAATTGTATCATACCGCATCTGGTATCGTCACACTCTGTAGGTGGCCGTCCGGTGCACAGGTGCGCACCGGATGGCCACCTATATGTGTGACGATACCAGATGCTGTATAATACAATTTGACCTCCTGATGATGAGCACAACAGCGCTCGAAACATGTAGAGGAATATAATAAGCTTATAATAAAACAAGAATTTGTGCATTAAGTTGCTCAATCGCTAAGACTAATAACTGATGTTGTAGTGACTCCGTCAGTCAACATGAACCAAGAAGCGCCTGTCGAAACGTGCCATGTGCTAGCGCGTCACTAGTGAGTTAACGTCGTTGTGTGAGGGATCTATTTCTCGATTGACCCAAACATGCACCATTCATAGAGGCAGCTCTATTAACCCGCGAGGCTATGATTATCTTAACTACTGTGGGTGTAGAACGTTTTGAAATAAATGAGTACAGTTCTGTTCATGCATTTTTAAATTTAAGATTCTTGTCGAATTATTTAACTTCTTGGCAATAACTGTGTCTTTACATTGGGGCTTGAAAGTAAAATGACAAGGACATTCAACAAAAACTAGCAAAATTTGCGCAAATATTGGGAATTCTAAACAACACTTTTAAGCCAACTTTGGTCCAGAAATTTTCAAAACAGTACGGAATGCAATGGCTGTCCCCATTCCTTTAAATGGATCCGAAATTCGGACACTTAAAAAAAGGATAAAACGATTGACCACAATCGAGATGAATTTTTTTTAAGACAGCGGCGGGAAACCGTTTTGGCCACAGAAGGACTGAAGAAATTTTGGAAGTGTTGAAAGTAGAACCAGCTGACGAAAAACTAAGAAAATACAAATCAAGTTGGCTACGACATGCCAAAAATAATGTTGAGTTATAGACCAAATGGACGTAGACGACTCGCAGACCTTTGAAAAGACTATTAAACGAGGCCGAAAGAGGTCTATCAAAGCCTAACTCGTGAGGGATGATATGATGATGATGTTGATAATGAAATAACTGCGATCCGCCGGTATAAGAGTGGCCAGCGGTTTTTGTAAACTTACAATAGTTCATCACCGTTGAGTCATTGTTGTCTTAAATATCCTTCTACTAAGAAGACGAGTTTGTGAGTTCTACATGCCAACAAGTTACCTAATAAACAAGCTCAGCTCTTAAGGATTTATGCCTTATATGTAGTATTTCACGTATCGTCTTCAGCGTGCCTGTAACCTGTGTGTGTGTGTGCGTGTGTGTGCGTGCGTGCGTGCGTGTGTGCGTGCGCTGAGTGCCGCAAAATTGAATCTGTTGTACAGTACCTGTCACCGTCTTCGTTTTCATATGGCCACGATGGTTTGGATACTGCTGCTTACGACTTCAGAACGGGCGCGGTGTCTAATTCTAAGATTTTAAAAACTATAGAACACTTTTTTGTACCATGGTGTATACAACAAATAGTTTTGAGTTAGGAGGAGACCGACACTAATGGATGTGTAATGTCGTGTTACATTACGTAATCAGTCGCATAAGCGCTATGAGATTGATTCCGGAAAATGCACTTGGCCGTATGAATGTATATTGCTATTATTTTAATACTTATGTTTCCTTCACCATTTTGCTCATGTTCTTGACCTGGTGACGACCCGTTAGTGGGGTTGAAACGTGTAGTTGAATCGTAACTGTTAAAATGTGGGTAACTGTGTTGACAAACGAGAGTTTCTTTTGTTACAATAATTTTCGCGCACAACGGGGTGGTGTACCGCCAGGTTAGTTCCGTGTATCGGACTGCTGCCATGTGTTAGTGGAAACCCGGTAACCTGGGCCACGAAGTATGAATTTCGCTTACATACCAGGCGCAATATGTATGGTGCATCTGTACTTTCGATTAGGTACGTCACCAATAGATTTAAAGACGTGGTTTGGATAAATGGACGTGAAGACCAGGTGTGTTGGAAACCTCAAAAATAGCATTGAAATATACTGTACTTGTACACTGCGTTGGAGCGGGCTTGCGCATGTACGTTAGAATGAGGACGATTAACGAAGTGTGCATACCGAAAATTCTTCGTTACTCGATCACAGTTTTCTTATTTTCCAGGTTCCTAACGAACGAATTTATGTATACAGTATTTGTTTGTGATAACTGCAGACAGCAGCTGTGTCTCAGACAGTATAATGACGCTACGGGCTGTGCGACTGGGGTTTGATTCCCTGCAGGAGCAGTTCTCTTCGCCATGCGTGTAGACAAGTTCTGGGACCCACATAGCCACTTCTCGAAATGGTATCAGGGGTCTTTCCTACGGTGTAAAGCGGACGAGGCATGTAGAGGTAACCACTCACCTCAGTTTAGTGCCGGTAGAGCTGTACCCGAACTGTGTCATATACGTGGGAGGATGTATACTGGGCAAGCTGAACGTGTTACGTTTCATACCATTGTCATTTTGGGGTTCGCCAGAGGGATTGTTTGATAGTGCAAAGGTTGGTAGAACCACTGATGTGCTGTGAGTGTTCACATACTGTCTTGATTTTAAGTTTGTCCTGGTATTCGGCAGAGATGTCACGACTGGTGTTCCACTCCGATTCTGCCAACAGCCAGTCAATATAAACGCATGACATATAACAACTGAAGTATACACAGACTAGTACCTGCTAATGACGAGCAGTAAACCTGCTCGAAACATGTAGAGGTTAATGATCGAAATAAATTGAGAGTAAAATAGTGCATCCTGTTGGTTCTTATTGCGCAAACGACTGGTGTATTGCACAAACGCGCCAGGGACCGTGTACATAGGGCCGGTTGACGTCACAATCGCTCGGCGAAATCGCCCGGCGTAGGGGTTCAGCATGTCAGCTAACCGACAAGTATTGGTCAGAAATATTTGTCAGATAGGGGCGTATATTGAGCCGTGACAACGCATTGATAACCATACTGGACTACGGGTTTAGACCACTATTTGTGATACCTTTGACGTGTGTTGCATTTGCCGACAGTCGGTGGAAAACGGACAAGTGGCCAATATTTGTACAAGTTCACCGTTTGCGTGACGTGGCAAGTAACAACAAGTGACAAATGTTTGTCAAATATGCCCTTGGCTGGAGCCTGGATTAACCCTTACTCTTACATGTGAAAAACGAGAAGACTTGTTTCCTTGGCTGATTCGTGGGTAAACAGATATCACTTAACCCTTTAAAGTCAAGCGGTAGCTACATTTACCACTTTTTGTAACATGCAGAAACTCCGTGTTTTGCCCATACACTGTATTTATGCGTTTTATTTGATTCTCGTAATAATACCAGTTATTCCCCTACGCAGGAATAATCGGTTGTCTTTATAAATGGAAATGGATTGTAGAAGATAATCTGCCATCTACATATTAAGTTGAAATAACAGTAAGAAAGTCAACATTTCACAACTGATGTACAAATCCTTATTCGCTTCCTGAGGACGTATGTGGATGATGCTAATTTCAAAGGCCGTTAGCAGGAACAACACAACCGACTGCTCCCAAAGTTATTGTGCTACTGAGCTCTGTGTATTGTAAAACTTTAAAGACTTTTGCGTTAACTGCTTCTGTCGTGCACACAACGATTTATGGGCGAGAAGAAAATAGCTCGCATTATTCTAGCCGGATACCCTGCATACTCTTAATCGGCAATTCTCTTGACAAGCATGGTGCTAAATATGTAGGGTACTATGTTAAGCCTCAACATTCGACCATGGGTTTCATGCCTTGATATAGGGATGGTATTGGTGTCGGTGTTCGTGTTGGTGTCGGTGTCGGAAATAGTGTCAGTCTTCAAAAGGTTAAACCGAACACAATTCCAGTAGGCCTAAGTGAAGAAGCCTAATATAAAGTGCAAAATTTCGATGTTTGCGATATGTTAATGTGGCAGCGGAAGTTTTAAATTCACGCTGCAAGCAGGAAATGGTCCATAGTCACATGACGAACCCATCCTGTGTCGTCACGGTTTGTTAATCATGTACATGGTTCACCGGTAAAAATACTTGGCAATCAATAACAGGAAAAGAGTGGAAGGTGCACTCCTGTGGTTTGCATCCGTATTTCGCAAATTAGTTCTTGGGTGTGAGATTTATTTATAGCAGAGAAGTCTGTTGTTAACGGAGATAATCTGACTCTATACGTTCACAGAGTAAGCGATTATTTTTCTTTGTATTTTGTTAAATAATCTGATGTGGTAATGTGTTTTAAAATCGTTCGTCATAGTGAGGTCTATATAACGTCTAGTGTGACAAGTTCGTGTTTCCTGAAAGGTTATCGAAAAAAATTGTACCGTTACGATAAGTCCAAAGAACCCCAGACGAGTATGCGAAGATGGAACAGGCTTTTTATCCGACACTACGAAAGAAGAAGAAGGTGATGATTAAGTATTTGGAGAAGTCGATGAAATTTGATTTGAGATCCGTGTACAGGAGGTTGTGGAATGGTACAGTACCAACCAAAACTAAATTCGCCCTCTACCTTTTGGCTAATTATTCAGAGGATCCACGGTTCGTTTCCCGACCAGAATGATAGAACAATCATAAAGCCGTCTGTCTCCGTCTTCAGGACAGCGTTCCATCATTGGGATTAACTAGCCTTCCTCACGGATGTTTACAGAGCTTTCAGAGGCCAAGAATACCGATAAGATCGTAACTTACGGTTTAGCTACGGCCACCTGTACCCACACTTAACCTCAATACGTGTAGGACGTGCATGTTATGTTTAAGACGAATTCATCATAGGAAACTTTATGGAATGCCGAAAAATAAAGTATGGTCCGAGGATGTTTGCATGGGACTCAACCGTTTATGGTATGTGCTAATGATGACGTTTTATTGGCCAAAAACTTCAATCTTGTAAATAATGAGAGAAGCTGTATTTTTCTGTAGTTAATGAGCTTGGTCTGTAACTAAGTGGAGGGGAATAGCGAATGTATTAATGTCTCTTTACTGGAGTGTAGAACAAGAACATAACATTAAAGATCATGAAGAAAGCAGTAAAATGGTTACAACATGACGAAGTTTATACAGTTTGGAACGGCACTGACAAATTAGAATTGCATTCACGAAGAAATTAAGATCAGATTAAATTCGCCGAACGCGTGCCACCATTTTGGGTCCAGAATCTTTTGTCCTCATTTATTCTGGCCAGAAATGTAAAGCTTGTTTTATACGGCGTAACACTATGTCTGTCGTAGTGGGTGAAGATTGAAGGCTGAGAAAGGAATGAAGGCTGGAGAAAATTACAGAATGAGGACCTTCGTAATTTTAACGTTTAGCAAGATGTTAGATTAGCCAAATGAAGGACGCTGGGATGTACCGCCACCTGTCATGCACTGGCGAGAGTGCATACAACGTTTTAGTAGGAAAACTTGAAGCAAGTGGTTCACGTTCAAGACCTAGATGTGGATAGGAAGATGTTATTAAAGCGAGGCTTTAAGAAATTGGATGGGACAATGGGTAGGCCTACTGGATCGTCCAGGTTCGTGACAGGGACCAGTGAGATAGGCTTTCGTGAACACTGGAAAGAAATTTCGGGGTCTTTGAAAAATTCGGGTTATTTCTTCACTAGCTGCGGAGCTGTTCACATTTTAAGAACCAGCTTCTTGCTCAGTGACATTCTCATTCGTCTGTTTTTAATAGGGATGTCAAGATTTAATAAATGATGACCGTAAAACATGCTGAGAATAATTGCCTTACCAAATCACTCTGGCTTGGTTGTACGGGCACGTTAGTCGTTACTCTTCCCTCATGAGTTCCACATCAGACCACTAAAAGAAACCCGTCACCTAATCATGAATCCGTCAGACCGTATAAGCGTGCACTGCACTTTCCACACTGACGTATAGAAAGTTTTTGTAGGTGAGCTTTACATGGGGTAATTACTGAGAAGAGTATTTGGTTATGAAGGTGAAGGAAATTAAGTCTCGATTCAGAATGGGCCGTCTGGACGACCACATAATGACCTTGATATGAATATTAAATTGCCCCGTGCGCCTGCATATACAGGGGTGCTGATAAGTCCTTAGCCCGAATTGATAATTCTTACGTGAAAATTAAACATATGAGTTGCCTTTCATCCCTCTAAAGGTTCTTGAGAGTCTGCAGCAAGCGTGTATTGTTTGATCTGAGCAGTAGATTTGCTTCCAACGACACTATCGATTCCGTCCTACGACATCGGGAAGTAGGTCGGGCTAAGGACTTATCAGCAACCTGGTAGTGCCATACAAGAGATGGGGGTGTGAATTTAACGCTCAGTGCATCTTTAACCCGTACATTAGATGGAGATAAGAATAGTTTGACACCACGTCTGCCTTACTGCAGGTGCAGAAGGCTGTTTGAAGCAGGAGTGAACTACTATACTGAGGCTACGGGAAGACGTCTCGCGGTTTGTGGGGATGACCCCTCTCGATGCTTCCAGTTTCTGCCTGCTTTTGTATTTTTGAGTCTTGTTTTTTCCATGTCGCCAAGGCCGAAGCGATTGTTGCTAGCGAAGGTCATCACATGTCTATCCATATCAACATTGATATGAACAGAATGAGTAGATACTTGAAGGGGAGTATGTTTAAATACGTTGAAGACGGAAGCGTGGAAGAGGTAAATCCATGGGAATTCTTTCCGTAACCACAGTATAATGAATATAATATTATTAACATTTTTTTTTGCGATAAGTACTATGACATGCTAAATTGGCGTATTGGCCACTATTTCTTTACACACATTCTTTCGTGTATATTATTCGTCCTCCCTCCAGCCGTAACCGGCCGGCCTGTTTGCTTGGCGATCGCAACAGGCTATGCGTAGTTGAAAAGCGTTTGTCTTCACAGCTCTTTTGTCGTTCTGTGACCGTATAATTCGCAAAACGATTTTCGTACTGCGCTGTTGGAGTAAAGGATCGAATATTTTGGAAGGATAATATGCCATGTAGTTCAACCATGTGGTCATATAACAAATCATTTCATAATTTCAATACGGGTTATTTTAAGAAAACCAGGGGAGAACTGAAGCTTTCGCTAGTGTACGCAAGTTTTTACTTGACGGCTGTCCTTGGTTACCTCCGTCGCTTCGCTTATCTATGAAACTTAGACCTGCAATTAGCTTGTTTGTTAGATGTGACGCGCGTGTCGGTGAGCCGAAGGAAAACATTTCCTATACCTTCTTCTATACCTGGTGTAAAAACTTAGTATGAAATGCAGTGCCTTGAACTAATTCGCGTGTAATCCGACACACGGCAAAACGGGATATTGGCGGGCGCTGCACTGCCTGCCGTCACACGAGACTGTCCTGCGTGAAGAATGATGGATTTTGTCAGATAAAGTGATGTCCATTTATATGTGACTCGCAAAGCCTCTGTTTGATACGGTGAATGAGACACACTGTAATTCATTTTCGTAATAAAATAATTAATTTGACGATTGATGAAGATTGTAGGGTAAAATGGACAGATTCCACGCTGATCAGTAATGCCCCAACACCAGTTTCTTCGCAGCCTTGGCCCAAGGAAAGTGCACTCGTTACGTAACTGGAAGGTCTTCCAGTTGTGAGTCTGGGAATTTTCAAGCTGTAGCCACTGTTCATTTCTCAAAGCTGTGATGCATAACGAGTAGCATGATTTGTAACTCTGTGTTTGAGGGTGCTATCGTTTAATAATTTTATGTGTGTTTATGTATAAAGCAGTTGTAACACCAGCCTACATGAAAGAAGCCGTAGATGCGTCATCAGTCGGGGCTTCTTTGCTTTTCATTAGGGGTAAAGTCGCCGCACAGATAATAGGTTGGGATGCTCTACTGGTATTTTAAATGACTGCGTTGACTTTTATTCAGTGATCAAATTGTACTGTGTTAGTATCGGTATGTTAACCAAGGTCTCTAGACTTCCAAACCACATCTTGGTATGTTCAAAGACATAAACAGTAAGACATAATTTGTAGATGGAATTCCAGTAGGATCTAAGATTACTATGAATAAATAATTATTTTGGATGAACTCAAGCTTATGTATGGAATGACTGAAAGAATCGTCTGTCCCATGGAAAACTTTAGATAAAATACTGGTATTAGATGGACAAGCATCCAATTGTAATTGATTGCAGATGCTGGCATTTGCAAGAAACAATTACATTGTGAATTTGGTTACATCCTCACATTGCCAAGTATCTACAACCCTCTGAGAGGGCACTTTCAAGACCTTGAAAGAGTAAAACTGTGTTGCCCGAGCGGATCTCTGCTCAATCCTTGAAAAGTGTCTGCATGACAACTGCACATTTTCGTCCAAAATCTTCGTTTGGTCCTGATGTAACAAACATTACGAAAATGTTGAAAAAATTTAGAAAATTAGAAGTAAGGAGGAGTGTTGTTGTGATACAGAACACTGATCATTTTATTTATTACAATTTTATTTATTACAGTTACATTACTTTGTATTTCATTAAATGCGGGGCATCTTTCACAACTTGTCTGTCGAAGATGCCCTTTTGCATTCATTGACAGTTTGTATTACCGCGAGTAAACCCGGTTACAATATCTGTAAAGGAGCTCTTATGGAGTAGAAACCCCAATATACACTGATGTTTATTGAACCTTGCATCATTGTGATAGTTTAAGAATAAAAAACCAAACTAAATGTCAGTTGTTATATTTAATTTACTTTTTAGATATTCAACATGTTTCGGGCATAAATATGCTTCAGCCGGCAGCCCGGATACCATCCTAGCCGAACCGTACCCTACCTCCAACACACAGCAATCCAAGAACAGTACAGCAAATGTGGTAGTTCAACAACTTAGTCGCAAACTCCTGAAGATGGACATATTAATGCCCGAAACGTGTTTTGTATCTAAGAAGTAAAGTAAATATAACAAGTGACATCTAGTTGGTTTTTTATTCTTCAATTAACCTAATGTACACATTTCACACTGAGACAAAACTGTTGTTGCTCTCTATCAAAACACTTTATTATCCAACAGATGCACAAATATATAATTCGTAGATACAATTAGAATTATTACAAAATATTTTAAAATATTTAAAATTGCTCCAACATATTTCGGATCACAAGGGATCCATCACCAGGGAGCTTTATACAGTGCTTGGCTAAAATTACAGTAATGGTTCTATCGTGTCTGTTGATATGGACGTAGTCCGTGTTATGGTAGCATAGTTGCTGTAATTAGATAAATTAGGGGTCTGATTTAGAATCAAATTAATGCCAAAACAACATGACATGTAAAGGAAACAAATGTAATGAAAGTATAATATAGGACTTAACCCGTGGTGCGTGTGTGTACTGCACAGTGTATGTACTGCACAGTGTGTGTACTGCACAGTGTGTGTGCTGCACAGTGTATGTACTGCACAGTGTATGTACTGCACAGTGTGTGTACTGCACAGTGTGTGTGCTGCACAGTGTGTGTACTGCACAGTGTGTGTGCTGCACAGTGTGTGTACTGCACAGTGTATGTACTGCACAGTGTGTGTACTGCACAGTGTGTGTGCTGCACAGTGTATGTACTGCACAGTGTATGTACTGCACAGTGTGTGTACTGCACAGTGTGTGTG
>Ga0123354_10017945_pt1 | contig 11090 bp, 5 predicted proteins | sample TergutLab28metaG_2_FD_97872 | JGI IMG/M metagenome (GOLD analysis project Ga0123354, IMG submission 97872) | Labiotermes labralis P4 segment gut microbial communities from Petit-Saut dam, French Guiana - Lab288 P4 | ecosystem: Host-associated > Arthropoda: Insects > Digestive system > Gut ... | reverse complement strand
CCAGCCCAATCCAGTCCATATACCCACATCCCACCTCCTGGAGATCCATCCTAATATTATCCACCCATCTATGCCTAGGTCTCCCCAGTGGTCTCCTTCCCTCCGGTTTCCCCACCAAGACCCCATACACCCCCTTCTCCTCACCCATATGCGCCACATGCCCAGGCCATCTCATTCTTCTCGATTTTATCAACCGCACAATATTGGGTGAGGAATACAAATCATTTATCTCCTCTTAACATTCATCTTTACCAGGGACGCACACATTTTTCAAAAGTCTAAGATGCACCCCGAAATTTAGGCACCAGAAGAGTGACGTTAAGCCAGGTCCATTCGCAGTACCCACAAATATCAGTCGCCTTCATCAGAAATACAGTCGCTACGGCGATCTGGCAACCGGAATTTGTGCAACCCTTCTCCATACTTATTCTACGCCTATGTGTGTGAATCATTCCTCTTCTTCGCCATTTAATTTAACCGTTTCAAATTCAATGGTAACTCTGTGTACCACCTGTTGTAACATACAAAAATTCTGCAGTTTTCCTGTGCACTCTGTTTGTTTTATTCCCTTTACATTCTTCTCAATTTTTCCGCCCGTTCAGACCGGCCCTGGGGCCCACCCAGCCTCCTGTAAAATGGGTACCGGGTCTTTCCCGGGGGTAAAGTGCGGCCGGGGCGTGCTGCTGACCACTCACCCCCTTCCAGTGCCGCGGTCATGGAAGAGTAGAGCTATACCTGTACCCACCCTCTGGACCACACCGGGCCTGTAACGGGATCACCTTAACTGTTTCACATTATTCTCAATATCGACACCGATTGTACCCCTAGGCAGTTACGATGGAAGCAGGCTGCCTTATCTGTGATGTGGGAACTGAATACTTACATAAAATTTAGATCAATTTCAGTCTTCAAAGAATTATATTCTGTACTTGTAATTGGTTTCTAACGTCGTCGTTTTTTCTGGGGCCTTCTATCAAATATACTGGAGATGGCACTTTTCTCATTTGAAACAAGAGAGAAATTTCTAAACGAGTATGTTTTGCCTCTCGCAGTAACCTGGAAGCACTGATGATAGCTGCTGTTGTGACGGAGCTTCGAGCTGATTCCTGTAGACACATACACAGGCGTCGAGGACCTGGCGATGGTTCGGTGTGAGTCGTGCCATGTTATACCGTTGCTTCTGGTTGCGATGTGTTGTAAAGCACACGTTTACATGAAATGTAGCGCCCACAGCACTGTGTCGGCAAACATCGCCCTGGCTCTTGCAACACGCCCAGTGCAGCAAGGGCGACTCTACTTGCAATTTATAAATTATTCTTAAAAAATTTTCACTTTTTGGAAGCCTCCAATCTTTATTTGCACTTTAAACCCCTTCCCAAACATAATAGTTCAAAGTTTGCACTTCCTGTCTATGTTTCTTCATCTCTTTTCTCTTCGGTGTTTTTCTTTCTTATGTCTGCTTTTCTTCCTCTGTCCTTCCTTGTTTTCCTGTCTGTCTTTCCTCCTAAGCTGTTTGTTTCTATTTTCGTATCATTCTCTCTTTATTTTTTCTTAATTTTCTTCTATCATCTTTCCTCGTTGTCTTACTCTACTTTCTTTATCTTTTTGCTTCCTGTCTTTGTGCTTTTCCTTATGTCTCGCTTTACTGCATCTCTTTCTGTACTTGTGTTAATTTTTTCCTTCCTAATCTCATTTTCATAGCCGCAAGTGACTTGACGCTGATTCTTCGTGTCTTAAAATCTTCATTCAGGGTTTCCCCATGTCACGTGGTCCATTGTTGCCCCAATCCCTAGCTCTTTATGTTGCTCAGCTCTGCACTTAATGTTTGACCAAAAAGAATGTTGTGGTGTTGTGGTTAGTTCTTTGCCTTTCCTTTACTCCACCCTCGATAGCGATTCCTTTTGTATTGTCCTTGCCGGATAATAAAACAACCTTCTCCATGCGCAAATCTGACAGAGCTGCACTTCTCCCAAAATACAAAGTGATGAGAGACGAAAGAGACTTCTCTGGAAAGAGAGTTGTAATTTAAGCATGGCCGCTTTTGTCTGTGAGCAGAAGTCTGGCCAGGCATGAGGATGAGCCTGCAGCTACCACCAGAGAGAGTCCTTTGTCTGCGTCACTTCCCATCGTTTACCCAGTTGATTCCGTCTGAACGTATCTGTAATATATAGTAGGCGTACATAACGCGGCCAGTTGTCTAAGGCTTTCTTATCAAACGGCTACTGAAAATGCCAACCATATACACACAACATGTCAGAGTATCAAATATGCATGTTAAGCCAGAGTACAGGAATTCTGTCTAGACACACGCCTGAAATTTCTGAACTAGATTCCAGGTTCTCATGACAAGTGTATATGGACATTACCGTGAGATGTCAGACACTGTAGTCTAGTATAAACATGGCTAAGTTTCAGTAAAACTTAGTACATATCCATATTTTCGTGTGGATTATGACCCGCTATAGTCAGATTAGTAGACGAACATATTGCTTCCAATTTCAGAGAATGTTTGATGAAGGAGGCCTTTTTGTCATGTTCTGATACGTAATTGTCGCACTACAAGATGCTTTAACCCACACTGCACAATATTAATAACTTTTGGATTGAAATTGTCCTTTAAAGAAAATCTGTCCGGCTTCTTTCCGTGAGACTTGCCAGTGGGTAAAATTTCCTCTAAATGGGTTACGGGCCCAGAGCACGGTAAGTCCAGTGGTAGGATTGCTAACTTTAGCCTCTGGACCGGCCGGAAGAATAACAGCAGCAGAGATGAAATACATGAGAAGAACAGCAGGATACACTTGGACAGATTACAAAACAAATGTACAAATTGCAAAGGATTTAAAAATAACACTAATTTTGGACAAATTACTGGAATACAAGAGAACCTGGATACAACATGTAAATAGAATGCCTCGAAATAGATTACGCAGGGTAATGAAATACTACTCCCCAACTGGCAGAAGGAATCATGGTAGACCTTTGAAGAGACTTCTGGATAAGCGAGACCGGAACGGGTCAACAAGTGGCCCAACTCAATGAAAGATGTGACTTTTGTTGGACCGCGCTTCATTTCATAGCTGACGAATGAAAACCAACTAGATGTCACTTGTTACTTTTATTTTACTTCTTAGAGCCTCAACATGTTTCGGGCATTAATATACCCATCTTCAGGAGTTTGCGACTATGTTGTTGAACTACCACATTGGCCGTCTCGTTCGTGATTTGTTGTGTGTTGGAGTTAGGGTGCGGTTCGGCTAGGGTGGTATCCAGGCTGCCGGCTGAAGCACAACTTATGCCTGTGATGATGATGGATAGAAATTGGTGCCCCCTGCGTTCCCACAGGGGCACTGTTTAACACTGTTTAAATTACAGTGCAGTTGGATATGATGTCATGCTAACATAAGCAATATTGCTCGTCTGTAGTTTACATCCTTGTTGACACTTCGCTTCTCTAAGAGCTATTGTGATATTTAAACCACCTATGCCTAGGCCTAGTTGTGCCTTACCTTGTTTACCTAATTACAATTAGTGTATGGGTTTATGATCGTCTGCCTGTCCATTATCAAATGTAATAGAAATTCCTTCAGTAGTTCCAGAGATTTTAACATTCATGTCTGCGAACTGACTTGCATAATATAAAAATATCTGTGAAATTATACGGACCATGCCATTCTCAAATATGATAAGTAATTCAGTTCACTTTAGTGAAATCACTAATGCTTTGTAGCTTACATCTCACGTAAAAATGTTCGGAAATTGATTTCCTACGACACAGATGGCACAATCTCCACTAAAATGCTAGTCATTTAATATCACGTGGTGAACAATCGATATTTACTTCGAGAATCACACGAAAGCCAGAAAGTGCTTCTTAGTGCAAAATGTAGAAATTTTGGTGTTAACTCGAGCGGTACATATAGTTTCCACTGTGCTGCTTTGAAGGGTAAAGTTTAAACATTGGATCACCTTTCGTTCTTTATGTTGATTAACTAAAATTGAACTTGGTCAGAGCTTATCTACTTGGTGCAGCCAGTCGTCAATAACCCTGATTGCAGTGGATACCAACCCGAAACTGACGTTTCATGATCCACGTCCCTTCATCTTCTAACTCTTTTACAGACACATGAAAGTCTGTTTCTTTTTCCCCAACTGTAAATCGCACTGCAAGCTTGTACGAAAAGAGAACTCAAACCAAATAACGGAAGGGCGCCCGCTGGAGGCTGGGGAGTCACCGGGGGCTGAAGGCCGAGTTCCAATGCTTCTCTATGTAGCAGCCATTGACTCACCGCAGCAACATGAACGCATCGCTGTAAAGTCAGTTCCGACTGTCACTACACCTGCCTATTTCCAGGCCAAAGTAACCCGATTATTTGATGTTTGTGTGACCGTGCATGTCTGATACGATAGTATAAACAACCAACTAGATGCAACAATAACCATTTTATTAGTAATTTCGATATGCTCAACATGTTTCGGGCGATAATTTCGCCCATCCTCAGGAGCACTAGACTGTGTTTACAGCTTGTGGTATAATGCACCGGCGATGCTGCCTGCTGTTGAGCATATCGAAATTACTAATAAATTGTTATTGTTGCATCTAGTTGGTTGTTTATACTATTAACCCGATTATGTTTACTATTGAGGTGGCAGAGGAGCTCTGCTGGAGGATCGGTGGGCTGAGTATGTAGCAGATGTTGAAGAACAGAGAATCTAGTACAAAATGTCAGTCGAAAAATTATACTGAGAGAGACACTTAAGGGTTCATTGGCGCGGATGGGTCTAGAGCTTTAAAATCGAGCTTGCGGAAACTTCTTTGTTGATGAAAATTTGATAGGCTTTTGTAGAAAAGGCAATGAATTCTAAGTTTCCATAGTTTTATGACTACATGGGTAACTATGCAGTTTTCGAGAAAGGCCTGGCAACGTGAAGACAGCTTGTTTGTTGTTTCTTTCTTTCTTTCCTTCTTTGAGAACCACTCATTCAGTCACTCAGTTTGCCTGTTCAGTTAGTGAGATAGGTATTGTACGGAGAAGGGTTTAAGAACAACATGGCTGCCTTGCAAAATCTATGCAGATTATGTTATGTTGCTTGTGTTATGTTGCTCAATAAACGAGAGACACGGGAACAAAAATGCAGCCTATTTTGGTAGGTTATGCGATCAACTTTTAGTGAAATACCCTGAGCAGTTTACGGATGTTCAGTGAGGGTACCGTGAGTGCCCTGGCAGGTATCTGTCTGTAAGTTCAATCAACACGTGTCAACACATTTGTAAGCGTGTCTGGTGTAATTGTAGGCACGGCAGCTTGATTCGTTCCTGCAGATTCTGATAAAATGGTAGGCAAATTTGACACTACATAGCGTGCCTGCAGTACTGTCAGAAGAAGAAATCAGGTGTTGTAAAGTGAGAAGAGCTTGTTGACCAAATAATAGGAACGCCTCTGCCGATCCTTTTCCGTAAAAAAAGTTAAACCAAGTCCGGCTCGATCTGCAATGTGAAAATGCGGAGATGCTACATCTTGTCAAACTGTCGTGTCATTACAAGCACCATCTTCCTCCCAGATCGGCATGTAGAATTCTTCCAATATGCCTAGGTGTAACAGGATTCATTCCACAAATTCTCCATCTTCAGGCGCAGGTCGCCTTAGCGAGCCCTTGCTGATGTCACAGGTCGACAGATAACGCAAAGTCGTCTGCGCTTAGGTCACAATGTTTCTTCAACCAGAGTGGTGGAGGTGCAAGTATTCGTCTGCTGACGTAGCATCTGCTGTCATGTGACTGAGGTAGGAGGGCCGTAAACTTTGTTAGACTCGAGCTGAAGGTTGTGATGGAAAATGACAAGGAATGTGTGGATGTAATTCTTCTAAAAACTAAACCAGTCACAGTGAGACCCAAACATTATTTTTTTTTAAGGTACGGCACACAATACGTGTAACTTGAAATTGTCCCCATCATATTCAGTCACTGCAAGCGGCTTGTTGCTTCCCAATTTGTAACGTTATATCGGTTGCCATTACTTCGTTCTGTAACCCCACTTGGTAACTCCAGTAGATTTATAGCACGAAGTTATGGTTCCTGTCCGGTTTGGAACATTTCTGATACATGAGATGGGCCTGTGTTTATGCAGTCATATAGCCGAGAGTTAAACTGTTCAAACATCTGTACTCACCCAAATAGAAAGACGAGATGGAGGGTGTGTAGAAGCAAGCAAGATTTTCCTTCCTTCCGTCTCCCCAATCAATTCCCCGTCTACCTGCCTACCTACCCACAGGCAAGTCCCTATACGCCGCAAGAGAAATTGCCCCCTAGGTTAGGCAGACCTGCGCTACTCACGCCCGCTCTCTCGTTACGAAAAGCCAACCCTTCTCGTCTCGGCGTCCATTCAGCAGAGAAATTCAAAAAGTAGAACGCGAAAGAGGATAGAAAAGAAAGGAAAAATCTTTGGATAAGATTAGAAATTGTACTGTAGCTACACACTAAAAGCGGGAAGGCAGTTGGTTGCCGTAGATACACGCTGCATTGAAACGCCCATAACAACTTTTCCTTACTAGTGAAATAAGAACCAACTTCCTGAGCAAGACGAAAAAAGAAATCATAATGCCTTTTATCTTGACTTCTAAAAATATCCCTCAGCTTATGTCTTGCGGATGTGAAGCGAATTGAACTAGATTAGAATATTGCCCATTTGCAGGCTTGTATGAATAGGGTGATGCAGAGAACGAAGATATTTTTGGATAAGGTAACTTAAGAATCCATATTGACCCACCACATAAACTAGTCCCTTGGGTGATTAGAGGCTTCTGCCGCGATGTAAATAAGGACTGAATTTTTCTTGGATTTGACGCTGCCTAGAATGGTCAAGCACTCCTGGACTGCTTGATCCTAGAATGGGACCGCTAGGTTGTGTCCTGTAACGTCGGTACTAAATTACATTTCTACGCTGTGTAAAATCTCGGAAGATCGCAAGACTCAACAATCTCCACGTGACGAAGTTCTCCACAACCAGAAACTGATAGTCGCTTAACCAGTCAAGAAATTCCCCTCCCCCCACAATTCAGCCCTTTCTTCTCCCGCGTTTCGACTCAGTTCATTTTATAGCATCCTAGGTTTCCAAAACACCCATTCCATACAGATTTTGCAACTTTAATTTATACGAAATGTCTCAGCTTTTGGCCATGCTAAATGATCCGCCCAGCTTATCCACGATTCCATCACATTGATAATATGTGGCAAAGATTTCAAATTGTGAAATGCCACGTTTATAAAAATAAAGAATCAACTTGTCACGTGGATCATTTTCCAATACAGACTTTCCTAGTTGGCAATTAAGCACGTGCAGACCACGTGTGACGAGAAAACGGAGGTGACTGTCGGTGGCAACGATAATGATCTCATACCTTCGATTTGGCGTCTGATTGAGTTACTGTGCTGTATTATTATTATTATTATTATTATTATTATTTGTGTTATTACTGAGTTCAGTTCGTCCTTCTTTTCTTGGGACTGCCGTCCGATTGACCCCGGTGTGTCATGCTGTTAGCCGTTTCTCTATCAATTACATATGCTATTTAGAATTCTTTTATCCTATTAAACCACTTGATTTTTTTCTGTGGCGCTGCGGCCCAACGCGGGCCATGGCTTCCTCATTCATGAGGTTTCTAGATCACACACAGCGACGCATCACAGTCGGTAGGACTCCTCTGGACGCGTGATCAGTGCGTCGCAGAGACCTCCACCTGACAACACACAACATTCACAACAGGCAGACATCCATGCCACCGGTTGGATTCGAACCCACGATCTCAGCAGACGAGCGACCGTAGACCTACGTCTTAGACCGCGCGGCCACTGGGACCGGCAAAAACCACTTGAATTTAACCTTGTTTAATACTTTGTTACTTCGTTAGTTAGTTAGCGGAATTATTCTTCCGAAAGGTGGCTGTGTAGGGCTGGACGGCCTGTTTTCGTATCTCGGCAAGGACAGAAACTCATCTCTTTGCAACTGTATCCGAGGAACAAGAAGCGGACTACTGATCTACGAGGTTTACAATGAATGGAGCTTTGCCTCCAGTCTCTTCAAATTATTTTTCTGCCATCAATTCGGAAATAATGGAACGCGACTAACTGTCGACCTTAAGACAGATTGACAAGGTGACCCTTATACAGAGTAGTTTAATGCTTAAGTCATAGGCTGTCTTGAGAGCGAAATATTGGAGACACTTTGGCATGAAGGTTTAATCAGCGTACCCATTAACCTTACAGCTCGAACTTGTACACAGTATAACTGCGGTGTGTCACTGTGTAATTACTCAATTATTATACCAACCACTGCACATATATAAAATTTATAAAATTTACACATTAAAACATTAAAACGCTCCGACATGTTTCGGTCCTAGGACCGTCAACAGGGAGCCCTATCGTCCTTGCTAAAGTCACACTATAAAAAGTCACATTAATTTCGCTGCTTCGCACAGAATGCACATCCGTAGCAGGGCACTCTTCGCAACATAACATTACATAACACGGCATGCTGCCACAATACCCAACTGGTACAGCGAAATTAATGTGACTTTTTTCAGTGTGACTTTAGCAAGGACGATATGGCTCCCTGATGATGGTCCTAGGACCGAAACATGTCGGAGCGTTTTAATGTGTAAATTTTAAAAAATGTTATATATGTGCAGTGGTTGGTATAATAATTGAGTAACTCGACAACATGCACGGTGTAACAAAGAAAACACTGTGTCATTGTTGCACACCACTGATAGTAGTTACTCTGCAGAGTTCAACATAGCCTCTTGTTCGATGTCGTGCCGTTACTTCTGGAGACACTTACGAAGTATTATTTTCTTTTACAGAGATTGCAGAGTGGTACGGGACCCTCAGACACTCAAGTCCAAAGGTTATGGTTTCGTGTCCTTCGTCAAAAAAGCGGTAAGTTGGGAACTGTCATTACTTTGTGTTGTTTTATTACGTAGTTCATTAAATGACACTTTCTCAGTCTTGTGAGTCGATTATTGATACTGATTGTTTTGTTGTAAGAGAGCAAGCCGTCGATCGTTTGCATATTTTCTGACTACATCAACGTAAAGGGATCTGATCCAGAGACATGCTAGATCATTTTAACTCCCCTTTATTTCTGCGACATCCATTTTAAAGTAATTTTCTCATATTGACTCCTATGTTTCAGTTTTGTCATTTACAGCTGCACATAATGTGCAAGACCTACCTCCGAAATGAAACGTGGGGTCTCTTAAGTCTTCATGTATGCACCGTGTATCAATGACAAACACTTTATTAATCAACAAATGCACAAATATATAATTCGTAGATGTGGTTAAAATTATAAAATGTTTAAAAGTGCTCCAACGTTTCTCGGATCACAGAGGATCCATCATCAGTGAGCCTTATACAGTACTTGGCTAAAATTACAAGAAAGGTTCTATCGTGTCCATTTACATGAGCGTAGTCGGTGTCATTGCAGCATATTCTGACCGTGGTGCGTGTGTGTAGTTCACTGTATATGAAGGCCTTCATATACAGTGAACAAAGGGTCAGAATATGCTGCCATAACACCGACCTTGTCTATGTCAACGGACACGATAGAATCATTTTTGTAATTTTTAGCCAAGCACTGTACAAGGCTCCCTGATGATGGATCCTCTGTGATCCAAAACATGTTGGAGCACTTTTAAATATTTTATAATTTTAATTGTTTCTACGTATTATATATTGTGCATTAGTTGGATAATAAATTGTTTAATTCAGTATGCGTTGGCAGTCTGCAAGCAAATTACCCGTTTCATCCGTTATTATATTTGTCTAGGCTGGTAACCCGTGTTAAATTCATTAATGTCCTGATACAAATGTCTGGTATTTTTTATTGTTTCAAGTTTAATTCATTTCACCTTCCAAGTGCCCCGTCTTCTTGTTCCTGAAATGTCACTAGCTTCACGTTTGCCATTTTTCGGTTTATCTCTACCGTCATAGTAGGTTGAATTAAGCTACGACCTCTTCCGTCCACTTTCTTTCGAAATCATAATTTCGTAGTTACCGATCTATTTGACCCCGTACATTATGAACTACTGAGAGCACTCTTAAAGAAAACATAAATAGGTAGACAACAACACTTTACCAAAGGGTCGTGCGTTGAACAAGGAAACACGTGAGTAACACGTGTACATAAAAAATTTGCTACTCTTAAATGCGTCAGTGTGTAGGACCAACAAATCCTATTCTGTCCTGTGATCTTACAGACCTATAGAGTACTGCATACTAGGCGTATCGAGAGAAATGGGGAGGCAGCAACATTTTAACCTTTGAGGACTGTCACTTAACGCGTGTAAATTCAGTTGCTACTTCACAGAATATAAACTTCATTATAAAGATCAATAAGCTAATACTGATTAGGAGAAATGATGGACATTATGGTCGTCGTAGTAACATATAAATGTAATGTGGGGGGATGCAGACTTTATACATGTTACAGCTGATGGTACATAGAGTAATCACTTGGCCTTAAATGGTTAGGAAACCCAAAGTAGAACAGAACGATGACATGGCAAAAGACGGCTGTCACTGCATATTAATTACGGTTGCCACATATTGCAATGTGCGTGGTCGCGACCCACAGGCTGAAAACGAAATGTTCGTGCGGTCGCCAGATTGTCACTTCTCCCAGCATTAAACACAGTTGTCAGTTCCAAGCGTTCCGATCCGAATTGTTCCCGCGTGCCCAATAAGCCAGAAGGAGAACTGAACTTCAAGCGAAAGGCACAGAAACTTCGACTCGCTGCTCTGATCCTAATTTATTGGTGGCAGCCTTTCTCACCCTCTTAAACCTCGGAGACCGCTAAGTACGCCGCTATGGTGTGTGCGAGCAGCTTCAGTCAGCTGGCACCCAGTGTCACACAGGAGTGTCAGGCTTTATTTACGTGGGTGTAAAACCTGAAGTGACATAAATGAAGATTTTTATCTCAGTATTTAACCAACTTGATGCACAAAATTTGTTTCACAATAAGTTTTATTTCATGCCTCTACATGTTTCGAGCACATGTGCTCGAAACATGTAGAGGCATGAAATAAAACTT
>Ga0123354_10017943_pt1 | contig 11090 bp, 8 predicted proteins | sample TergutLab28metaG_2_FD_97872 | JGI IMG/M metagenome (GOLD analysis project Ga0123354, IMG submission 97872) | Labiotermes labralis P4 segment gut microbial communities from Petit-Saut dam, French Guiana - Lab288 P4 | ecosystem: Host-associated > Arthropoda: Insects > Digestive system > Gut ... | reverse complement strand
GCTGCATGGTGATGTTCCTTTTCAGAATAGCAAGATTCAAGCCGATCTCTTCGGAGCATTGCAGTTCTTTTTCGAGTCTGCCGGCGAGGTGCGCCCTGAACTCTCTGTCGCTGTTCGATATTATGGTGTAAGCGTCCGGCTCTTCTTTCTTGTAAACGAGCTTGATCCCCGCTTTGAATGCCATGGCAGCAAGCTTTTCGAGATCTATCAGAGTAATGGGAAGATCGTTCTCATCCACGTGCTTCTGCGCGGTGGAGGCGAAACGGCCGGATGTTATGATGATGCCTTCCTTGACCTTTTTCTGCTTCATTACGAGGTACAATCTTTCTACAGTAGGCCTTCCGACGGCGGCTCTGGCGGGGTGAACGCAGTCGACTGCGATGTTGTCCTTACTTAGGATTAGGAAGTCTGTTTTGCTGATGTCGTTCATGAAGGAACGTTTGGTTTTCGATTTGAAGAAAGCGGAGAAGATCTCTTCGCACATTTGTTCGAAACCTTCGCTGCTGAGACCTTCCATGTAGAATGTCCTCATGGAATGCTGAAGGGCAGTCTTCGTTATTGATTATTTGTATGAACAAATGCAGACTATTGACCTGGTGCATATTGTTATTTAATTTGAAAGTGCAATCCAATGTACATTTTCAAACCGCCTGTGTCGGTAGCAACATTATTATCCATTTTTCAGTGGCCCGCATCTTTGTTAAATCTTGATATGCTCCTTTCTGAATTTACCGCTCTGCTTGAAGTAGCCTAGATTAAAAGCGGCTTCGTCGTTCCCATGTTTTTCTTTCCACTCCAAAGCCAGCTTCTTTAAGTCTTCTGCTTTGACCAGAAGAATAGAAGCGTCGTTACTGAGTGCAAACTTTGCACATTCTGCTTCCGAGTCATCCGTGAAGTCGGGGGCAATCACCATAAATACTACTACCTGCCTAGCAGATGAAGAAACATATCCTGTAAATTGTGGAATAAATTCTTTTAACTTCACTGGGCCCTCTTTCGATTTGTTGTCCCACATGATGAATTTATTATTGTACGATAATATCCCATCAGGGTGGTCACATCCTTCCAATTCCAGTGGTTTTTGTCTGAATATTTTTTCAAACATATAGTTGGTCGCATCTTCAAACCTTTTTTCACAATCTATGTCTTTATCGATAATGCCTTGTTTACGCAAAAATTTTAATTCACGCGCAGCCAGTTGCTCAAAGACCCCAAAAAAGGCTTCTCTTGGGTCCGCAGTATCAATTTTTATCTCTTGAATCCCATTATAATAGTCTATTATTTTATAGATGAGATCTTCTTTTGATCCTGACGTCTGTAAAGATAATTCACTACACCATTGCAACAGATTTTCTTTACTCAAACCATCTTTTGGAGAGTACCCCCCGAGGATGACCGATGGCTTGACCCTTTCAAGTACCAATTCTTGCAATTGCCCCAATTTCATGTTGTTATCGCACTTAATGTTTCCGCGTTTCAATATATCTAGAAGATAATCCTTATTTTTTAATAATTTATAAGATACCAACTGTCTGTATCCATGGTTCCGCATCTCTTTTCCATAATATGCGTTTATTGCCACTGCTATTTCTTCTGGGATGACATCAAAAGCTACTCCGTCGGAATTTTTGAATAGGAAAAGAAGCCCATTTCTCTGCAGGATGGTTCTAACATCTTCTATCTCGCTCTTTAAGTGAAGCTCGTTGTTGTTTTTTGGGAACCGCCCCAGTTTAGCCTCCACCATTTCATATTCTTTTTCTGTAATATCGAGTTTTTTTCTGATTTTTTCAATCATATTTTTTTCATCTGGAGAAATTGAATTATTGCTTTCCCATGCAGTTTCAAGAACAAAATTGAAAAAAGACATATTTTTCTCGCTCATTATCTTTTCAGACATTTCGTTTGAGGCATTTATTATGCTCTGCTCATAGGCAAGAACTTCATCGTCCACTATTTTTTTCTCTCTTTTGTAATCGTCCTTATTCAGAAGAACCTCTTTCAACATCATTCGGGTGATTATTCGATCATCTCTTTTTTCTGATAATAGCATACTTTCCATTGCCAATTCAACATTCTTCTTATCAAAATACTGTCCAGCAGCTTTTAAAAGGGCCTCTTTCAGTTCGTTAATCTCCAAATTTTTATAGTCGACCACATAAGCCTCTGCAACTCGTTTTAACTCGTTCTTTCCGCTCATATTGTTGATACATTTCTCAAACTTCATGTAAGCCCCTTCATTTCTTAGTAATCTATTTATTAAGAACAAATGTTCGATTAATAAATATTGTTATGTTGTTCAATGCGCTCTATTGTGGACTCTTTGCCCGGTATATGATTATTGGACTTAGGAGAGTAGAACTATTTCTTTTTCAATGTCATGATAATTACAACCGCTTCTTGTCGAATAATTCAATCGTTTTTGTGACAAAGCCCAATTAGTAGCCACTCGGCAATAGTTAGAAAGTTATAATAACCATTATCGAATACAAGGGCTACCGGGCTCGTGGTCTAGGGGTTATGACGTCGCCTTGACATGGCGGAGGTCGCCGGTTCAAATCCGGCCGGGCCCACCATACTTGAATTTGTTTCTTGACTCAGCCTTCTCTAGCACACCGCTGTCTTTGACCACTTTCGCAATATAGTCCCTATTCAGCCAAAAGCATTTCTTTACATACTTATTACCGTCAGGTGCCATAATAGTGTCACTGCTGTTCCTCCCGTGAGGCCTGACATGGGCGACGGGGCTCTCGACTAACCTCGGCAATTCATTCATTTTGTGGCTCTTTATCTTGTCGACGGCTGTTTCCCAGACCCTTTTTGCCTCCATCATGTCATCATATGGCATCGACCAGAAGAATGCCCCGACGAATGTATCATCCTCAGCACCTTTCTTCCGTTGAAACACCACAAAGAAGAACCTTTTGTCCAGATCCTCGCTCCACTTAGATGCCTCCCATTCTTGGTCAACTATTTCTAAATAATCGAAATGAGCAAAGGCCATACTTTCTTGCGGTTTATCGTTATCACCGAGGAAAATGGTCTTCATTTTTATGTCCGCATACTCGAACTCTTCAATCTTCTTTTTCTTAATCCCCATCATCCTTCGTACCAAGACCTCTCTGTAGGATTTCGAACTTCCCAGCGATATACCGAGTTCGCTTTCGATGTCTTTGCACTTCTTCCCAATGAAGCCCGCGAAGTGTTCGAGCACGAATTCCTCGAACGTCTCAGAACTATCCCACTCGGCGTTCTCAAATAAGGATTGGGAGTCCAGATTCCGTATCCTTTCGCTTGTGTTAACGAACAGCCCTTTGTATCTCTCATAGACAGCTTCGGTGAATATTTTGTTAACATATGTTGATTTCAGAGACAAAGCTCTTTGTTTTGCACGTATGGTAGAGCGTGGCTGCTTTCTCATATCCTGACCGTGGCCGATGCCTTTGGGACTTGCCCCGAGATACCTTGTGAACCTCTCGGACAATTGGTGTGCCAACCCTTCTCTTACCATCTCCGCTATTACGTTCCAGTCCTCTTTGATTATCCTGAGGTCTTCCTGAGGATATGTCCAGAGAACTACCTTAATAATCTTGTAGTTGTAGAATTCCTCGTCCTGCGACCACTCATAGAATACCACAAGCAACTTCTCATTCTTCTTTTTGAATGAACCTTCGAACCCAAGGTCGTTGATCGTCATGTAATCAATCTGCCCGAGGACCAGCCTTTCCTTTGAAGTGAACTTATTGCCCGATAGTTTCTTGATCGGTGTGGTCTTAAGTTCTATGCCGACCTTAGTGAAGTCTGGTTCCTCTAAATTGTTATTGGGGATGAGGAAATACCCCTCTTCCAGGATCTGACCGAATGTCCCCTTCTTATTCTTCCTTCTTTGTTCCCCTTCGGGATCCCACACTCCGATCTCAACGAACGTATGTCCTGTAAGTCTGCCGGCGTATTCGAGTATGGACCCCTCGTCCTTATCATCATACGGCAGGTCATCCAGCTGCTTTTTCACGTCCCGAATAGTTCATTGTTAAGATTTAATAGATATGCTGACAATTATTATGTCATGCCTAGGGAATATGTTAGGGACAAAAGAAGTCCGATACCTTCAAATGAACATATTTCCAAAGTAATGAGTTCGAACAAGGCCAAGAACACCTCTCCCGAGTTACTGCTGAGAAAGGCCCTCAGAGAGAATGGCGCAGGAGGGTACAGGCTTCAGTGGGATGTTCCGGGGAGGCCAGACATCGCCTACCCCGGAAGAAAGGTAGCGGTATTCGTTAATGGTTGTTATTGGCACAGATGCCCCCGCTGCGATCTGCCCCTTCCTAAGAGTAATGTGGATTTTTGGAGGGAAAAGTTCGAAAGGAATAGAAAAAGAGATCAAATTAAGAATGATCTTCTTGAAGAAAATGGGTGGACCGTCATCACTGTCTGGGAATGTGAGATCCAAAGTAATTTAAAGTCGGTGACGGATACGATCCTATCGGCCTTGAATAAAAAGTGATCTCACTTTCGGTGACCCCTTGGTCAACCTTATATTCTCGGCCAATAATGAAGATGTATGGGGATAGAGATGCGAGTTGTCGAGCTGTTCGCCGGGGTTGGAGGATTCCGCCTCGGTCTTGAAAAAGCTTCTTCTGAATTTGAGATAGTTTGGGCGAACCAGTGGGAACCCGGAAGAAAATCCCAATATGCATTCGACTGCTACCAGCATCATTACGGCATCTCAGAGAATCATGTCAATGAAGATATCGGAGCAGTCAGAGATAAGGTAAAGGATCACGATCTGTTGGTGGGGGGCTTCCCATGCCAGGACTACTCTGTGGCAAGAACACAGGCAAGAGGAATAGAAGGGAAAAAAGGTGTACTGTGGTGGCATATCGACCACATCATCGACAACAAACGCCCCAAATATGTCCTTTTAGAAAATGTGGACAGACTCTTAATCTCGCCAACAGAGCAGAGGGGCCGGGATTTTGGCATCATATTGAGGTGCCTTGCAGAAAAGGGATATGATGTGGAGTGGCGTGTGATCAATGCCGCAGATTACGGATTCCCGCAAAAAAGACGTCGCGTGTTCATATTCGCATACCACAGGGACACAGAGTATTACAAGCAAATTCGAGGCATCGACAGAGAAATCCTGCTAAAAAAAGATGGCTTTTTCGCAAAGGAGTTTCCAATAAAGAATCCTGTAGCAAAAAAATCCTCATCATTCCGCATAGGCAAATCGGACTACCCCTCCCTGACCGATGTATCAGATGATTTTGCAGAGGCCTTCTATAACGGGGGAATAATGAGGTCATATTCCGTATATACAAGGGAGTGTCCACCAGAATACAATGGAAAATACACTACCCTCGGCGATAAACTTGAGGAATCTATCGATAGCAGCTACAATATTACAGAGCCCGAAAAGTGGAAAACAATGAAGGGACCAAAAAAACTGGAAAGGATCAGTAAGAACGGAATTAGATACAATTATTCTGAAGGAGGCATACCATTCCCCGATCATCTTGACAGACCTGCTCGCACCATGCTGACAAGTGAGGGCACTGCTAATAGAAGTTCTCACCTCATTGAGAGTGGTACGGGAACTTACCGTATCCTTACCCCAAAAGAGTGCGAAAGACTCAATGGCTTTGATGACGATTGGACAAAAGGCAGTATGCCTGAGAAGTTCAGATATTTCGTTATGGGAAACGCCCTGGTCGTACCACTAGTTGAAAAAATAGGAAAGAGGATCATTGATATAGACTCCGTCGGTAATTGACCATATCTCTGCCTATTTCAACATCTGTTTCGACAGTACACAAATGAATGCCCTTCATCCTTTGAGCAACTTTATTCCATATAGATCATTACATTGAAGTTGACATATAAGTCAACTTTTTCATTATTTTGACCGAAATTGACTTATAAGTCAGATTCAACAAAATTTAGGCCATTATTGACTATTAACCTGACTTTGACAGTGTTAGTTACAGAACGTGATGCTAGATGTGCGGTGCCGAGGGGGCCATCAGGCGCAAAGATGACCCCAGAGAGGCCGTCCTCTGCGCTCGTATCATCGTCTCCGTCTTCGACTCGGCTCCGAAACGAGCGATGTCTTATTTTCTTTGACTTTCTTTTCCGTTACTGTAAGGATAACCACTTTTCAAAACAATCAAACGACGTTTTTTCCTCAGGGAAATATTACTATCTGCTCAAGCTCGACCCGAGATATTTTCTTTCAATGATCATGAAATATATTTCTTCGATTATTCTCAAAAGAATGGAAAAAAATCTGTTGATTAAACCATTTCTCAAATGGGCAGGCGGAAAACGCCAACTCGCACCAGAGATAATTAGCCGCTCGCCGATAGAATACGGCAGGTATTTCGAACCATTTGTTGGTGCAGGCGCAATCTTATTCACACTCCTGCCCAAAGCTGCCACTATTAACGATCTCAATGAACAACTGTGCCTCACGTACAAGGTTGTTCGTGATGATGTCGAATCTTTGATTGAATTGCTTGATGTTCATAAAGCCAATAATTCCGAAGAATACTATTATAAAGAAAGGGAGAGGGGGGGGGGAATTGGTACAGCCAGAGAAGTTGATATAGCTGCTCGTTTGATTTATCTAAACAAAACTTGCTTTAATGGATTATTCCGCGTCAACTCTTCGGGTAACTTCAACACCCCCTATGGTCGTTATAAAAACCCCGCTATTTTTGATAAAAATGTTCTCAGGGCCATTAGCAGATATCTCTCGGAAAACGACATCAAGATACAAAGCGGCGACTTTACAGATGCAGTATCTGGTGCAACTAAGGAAGATTTTGTCTACTTTGACCCTCCGTATGACAGCCCCAATTCTGCAAACTTTACAAGTTATCAAGCTTTTGGATTCAGTCGCAATGATCAAATACGACTGAGAAACACAATGCTGGATCTAACGAATTTGGGCGTAAAGTGCCTCCTCAGTAACTCTTCCACCGACTTCATCAATAACCTTTACAGTTGCCCAGAATTCAAAATAGACTATGTCGAAGCCAGCCGAATGATCAACTCAAACGCCGCCGGCCGCGGAAAGATCCAAGAAATTCTTGTCAGGAATTGGTAATATGGCGTACGAAAATCTATCCGACCCAATTGAAAATAACACTCGGTCAAAAAACAACATAGCGTGGGAAAAAGTTTTCAATGGCTGTCTTGTGCTGGATCGAATAGAAGAATTTGGCGAATGCCACATAATGGCAGACGACTTAAAGAAGTACGGCCTAAGAGAACCTCGGCTGATGGCCAGAATGGAATCCAAACACGATGTCCCTCCTGTGTTCAGTAAACACGATCTATGCATTATGCCATGTGAGACCAGGGGGAATTATATTATTGGACATTTTGATGCTTTTGTCGGTCTTGACTATTCACCTGAATACCTCAAAAAATATCCAATCCGAATTGAAAGCAAATACGATACCCTCAATCCATGCAACATTTCTAAGGAACCCAGTGCAATTCTGTCCGCATTCAACTATGGAATTCTGGATAAAATTGCAGGCATGCCGACAAATAGTTTAAAAATGACCAATTTTGGCAGAGAATCTTCTGCAGAATTCTATTTCTCAATAAACAACACGCAGGGAGGGGACCCGTACAACATCCATGTTAACCGATCCCAGTTGGAAATGGATGGCGTCTTTGAATCGAAAGACTGCATTGTCAATATTGAGGCAAAAATAGGCACTAAAGACAATTTCATCGCAAGACAGTTATATTATCCATACCGCCTCATCAAAAACCAGACAGATAAAGACATTTTGAACGTGTTTTTGACATATTCGAGCGGTTCGATCTTTACTCATGTGTTCACTGTAGATAATGCCATAAACTATAACTCATTCAGATTAACTGAAAGAGGGCGCTTTGATTTCTTTGAAGAAATTTCCATAAGTGAAGTGTCATTTCTGGTAAATATAGCAAAAATTGCCGATGAGCCCCCTGATGTTCCATTTCCTCAAGCTGATTCGATGGAGAAAGTTATAGATTCCATCGATATTATTAATCACTACCCGGGAATAACCGACAAAGATCTTGCATATTACTTGTCAGTTGTTGACAGACAGGGTGGATACTACGGCAACGCCTGCAGATATTTAGGATTGGTTGAACGTGAACGCCCCGGCCATGCATATTTGAATCATTTATCGACATCAGGGAAAGAGTTCTTTGAACTTCCCCCAAAGGCACGCATTTTGCACATCATTGGGCTGATGGCCAAGCACAGGGTGTTCAACCATTTCCTAAAAGAATATTTAGAACAAAACCGACCTCCTGAGAAAATAGAAGTTGCTGAATGGTTGATCGATAACATAGAGAAGATGGATGTGGAAACAAAAACACCAGCCCGCCGCGCTTCAACTGTTGTTAGCTGGATTAAATGGGTTTTCGGTGTTTGTAATAATGAAAACTGAAACTGGACCAAATTTTTTTATTGATGGAATAAACCTCTCTTTCCTTTTTCAACATGGCATGTTAATCAGAAATTCCGATGCCTCTGGGTTCAGAGAACAACCATATTCTCACTGAGAACAACGTCGTCGCGTTTCTTCTTCCCGAGTATTTCTTGTATCCTTGAGCTATGAAGACCTTGTATTTTTGATACTTCACCTGAATTATAGTTAGATGTTCCTTTGGCGATTACCACGCCTCTATGTGTGATTTCGACCACATCCCCTTCCGTAAAATGCCCGGTCACGCCGATTACGCCCACCGGAAGCAAAGATTGGTGATCCCTTATCGCCTTCACTGCACCCTCATCAACAACTATTGATCCTTGTGCCTTTGCGGACTTCAGCCACCTCCTCTTCTTAGACATGTGCGTATCCGCGATAAAGATCGTTCCGATATCTTCTCCGATAGCCGCCTTAGAAATCACTTCTGCAACTACGCTGGAAACAATGATCATCCTGCAGCCGGCGTCTTTGCATATCTCCGCTGCTCTGATCTTTGTTTTCATTCCACCTACGCCCATTCCGCTAACGGGATCCCCCGCCATCTCTTTTATTTCCGGAGTGATCTCTTCAACTACGGAAATTAACTTGGCATCTTTGTAAATGTTCGGGTTCTTATCATACAGCCCATCTACATCGGACATTATTATCAGAAGGTCCGCATCCACTCTGCTGGCTATTACCGCCGACAGAGTGTCGTTGTCCCCGAACACCGCACTTATTTCTTTGATTGAGACAGCATCATTTTCGTTGAAAATTGGAACCACATTGTGCTCAATAAGTGTATCAATCGTGTTGTTTAGATTGAGAACACTGTCCCTGTCCGAGTAGATGTCCATCGTTAAAAGAATCTGGGCAACTAGCATCCCCTCTTTTTGAAAGCTTTCTATCCATTTCTGCATCAAAATACTCTGACCGACGGATGAGGCTGCCTGTCGCATCGGGATGTCATTTGGGTTCGGTTTAACGCCCAATGCACTTAGCCCGACTCCTATTGCCCCAGATGTTACTATCAGGACCTCTTTCCCATGGCCCTTTAGTTCTTTGACCTGTTTAGCGATGGAATCCATCATTTCTTTAGAGGCTGTCGAACTGCCCCTTGTTATTGTTGAGGTGCCGACCTTGATCACAATCCTCTCAACCTCTCCAAGCAGCTCTTTTCTTTCCATTTGAAATCACTGACCGTATTTTTGATCCATTTTCTGATGCTTATATTTCTTTGCATCTTTTCCGACGTAGTCTTTGACTACCTGTCCGCTACCAATTAGCACATACTTGTAGATCATCAATCCTTCCATTCCCACCGGGCCCCTCGTGTGGATCTTATTCGTGCTTATTCCGACCTCAGCGCCTTTTCCGAATCTAAACCCATCTGCAAATCTGGTTGACGCGTTGATGAAAACATCCGCGGAATCAACTGACCTTACGAACTCGGACTGTTTTTCTTTGTTTGCGGTTATTATCGCATCAGTATGGTGCGAACCGTGTTCGTTGATGAAGTCGATCGCTTCCTCTAAACCATCAATGACCGCTATCGAGATAATCAGGTCGTTGTATTCTTCATCCCAGTCCTCTTCTTTGGCATCAACGACCGAGATGTCCTTTGGAATGGAGTTCTTAGCCTTTTTATCTGCTCTTATCTCAACTTTATTCTCTTTGAACAGCTTAGCCATCCTTGGGAGGAATTTGTCTGCTATCTTTGTATTTACTAGCAGAGTCTCGACCGCATTGCAAACGGCCGGATATTGTATCTTCGAATCCAATGTTACCGCAAGTGCCAAATCGATATCTGCTTCATCATCGACATAGATGTGACATATGCCTGCCGAGTGACCTAATACCGGGATCTTGGTGTTGTTCTGAATGTACTTGACAAGCTGATATGACCCTCTTGGGATCAGAAGATCGATGTATTCATGCATGCTGAGTATCTGATTAATGTCTTCTCGGGTCTCCATCAGCACAAAAGCTTCCTTCGGAACGCCGGCTGAAGCTGCCGCCTCTGTCAATACATCAAATAGAATTCTGTTCGAGTTAGATGCTTCCGAGCCACCTTTGAAAGCTACACCGTTGCCGCTTTTGAGACAAAGTGACAGTATCTGCGGGACAACATCCGGACGGGACTCGAAGATCACTCCGAGCATTCCAATCGGGCATTTGATCTGGTAAAGGATGAGCCCGTCATCCAGTTTGAGGGCCGATATTGTCTCTCCGACCGGATCTTCTATCTTTATCACATCTCTTATCCCGTCGATCATTTCCGATATCTTCTCATCGCTGACCTTCAGCCTTTTCACAAGAGAACCTGCCAATTCGCCTTTCTCCGCCATACTCTCTGCGTTAGATACGTCCTTGACATTTGCTCCTAGGATCTTCTTCCTATTCTCATCTAAAGCTTTTGCCATCGCCCTGAGAGCATTGTTCTTTGTCTCTGTATCGAGAGCTGCAAGTACCAATGTTGCAGACTTTGCTTCCTTTATTTCCGATATGAGCTGAGACATGATATTAGAACACCTTATGATATTCAGATATTAAGACATTTGATGTTTGAATGACATTTTAAATATTATGACTCGATTGCTTGGAACGAGC
>Ga0123354_10017942_pt1 | contig 11091 bp, 3 predicted proteins | sample TergutLab28metaG_2_FD_97872 | JGI IMG/M metagenome (GOLD analysis project Ga0123354, IMG submission 97872) | Labiotermes labralis P4 segment gut microbial communities from Petit-Saut dam, French Guiana - Lab288 P4 | ecosystem: Host-associated > Arthropoda: Insects > Digestive system > Gut ... | reverse complement strand
TCTTTTTCAGAGGGGAATGCGGCAAAGGCCGGAAGCGGCGTCGGGTCGTATTGCTTCATCCAGTCTTTCAACTGGGCGCTCATCCGGCGGAGGACGTCCGCGTGGGCGGGGTCGGTGGCGAGGTTGCGCAGCGCATCGGGGTCTTTTTGGATGTCGTATAACTCCAGGGGCACGCGGTAACGCATGAGTTTGACGCGGCTGCGAATAAAGGCGTCCGTCCTGGCCGCCTTGGACATGGCCGGGAAGGACAGGCCGCTCAGGGGTTCGTCCCAGAAGCCGTATTTGCCGTCTGACCAGGGGTTGTAGATGAGGATGTAGCTGGCGTCCTGCACGGTGAACATGGGGTAGCGCCGCGGCCCCGCGTTTTCGTAGAATTGCGTGAAGACGCGCTCGCGGCCTTCCTGCGGCTCGCCGCGCAAGAGCGGGAGGAAGGAGCGTCCGTTCAGTCCGGCGGGCGGGGTGAAGCCGCACGCATCGAGCACGGTGGGCATGTAATCGATGCCGGAGACGAAGTGCGCGTCGTCCGTGGAGCCGGGTTTCGTGACGCCGGGGATGCGCACGAGCAGGGGCGTGCGCGTCGAGTTGTAATAGGCGCAGGACTTGGAAAAGGGGGCCGACATGCCGTTGTCGGAGAGGAACACGACGAGCGTGTTGCCGGCCAGTCCTTCCTCGTCGAGCACTTGCATCACGGCGCCAAAGGTGTCGTCGCAACGGCGCGCGGAGCTGCAATACTGCGCCATTTCCTCGCGCACTTCCGGCAGGGCGGGCAGGAAGCCGGGCACGACGATTTCCGAGGGTTTGAAAACGCGCGAGGGCAGCGGGTAATCGGGAGCGTGGCGCCGCCAGTCGAGGTCGCGTTCCGCGCCGCAGAAGGGCCGGTGCGGGTCGTGCGAGTTGCACATGAAGTAGAAGGGCTTGCCGGCCTTTTTGCAGTCGCGGACAAATTCGCGGAAGTAGTCGGCGTATTTTTGCGGGTTGCGACCGTGGCCGAGTTCGTTCGTGTCGTGGCGCATGTCCCAGACAAAAGAGGCATCGGGCGTGGAATGCATGCATTTGCCGAGGATGCCGGTGCGGTAGCCGTGATCGCGGAACTCGGACATCACCGTTTTGGTCGGGCGCGGGACGGGGTTGAAGCCCTCGACGCCGCTGACGTGCGGATACATGCCGGTGCCGAGCGCGCCGCGCGAGGGCTGGCAGATGGCGACGGTGACGTGGGCGCGCTGGAAGGCCATGCTTTGCGTGGCGAAGCGGTCGATGTTGGAGGTGACGTCAGGCGTGTGCGCGGGGCTGTGCATCGCGGCGACGCTGAACCAGCCCATGTCGTCGGCGGTGAAAAGGAGGACGTTGAGGGATTGCGGATTTTGGATTGGGGATTTTGGATTGTCGGAGGGCGCTGCCGCGCCGGTGGTGGCAGTGATGCCGAGCGTCAGGGCCAGGGCATTGCCAAAAATACCGCGGCCCAAAAATGACCGCGTGCGATAACTGGGAGGGGCGGTCTCCAGACCGCCCGACGCGACAAAGTCGCGCCGTTTTTGGTTTTGCGCATCCAAATGACTCTCGATGGAGGGGTGCGTTGCGCCCCGTCCGGCGGTCTGGAGACCGCCGCTCCCAGTTACGCAAGCGTTACGGCGCTTGCGGCTGCAATTTTGTTTAGGGAGGAGTGATTTCATGGGTTGTCGCCGCCCGATGTTTTGAAAACGAAACACCAGAGCGAATTGGGAGGGGAATCGAATGAAAACGAATTTTGCTCGGGCTTGAGGGTCGAGTCTTTTCCCGACGCGGGAGTGCTCTCGTCCCAAAAGGTTGCCGACACTTCCGAGGCAATCTTCAGGCCGGGCGGCAATTCAATCGTTGTTTTTTCCACGGCTTTTCCGGTTGTGTTTAATACACACACCAGCATCTGGCCGCCTTTTTTCATGACCGTGGGCATGAGCGCGGAAACCGAGGAGGACGAGGGGACGTAGTTGCCGAGGTTCACGGTGTTGGCGACTTTTTTGTAGATTTCATATTTTGCCGTCCTGAGGATTTTGCTTCCGTTGGCGTTCGAGCCGACCATGCAGTGGTCTTTCGGTTTTTCCGGGCCGTAGAAGAGCCAGGTGGCAAAGCCCGAGAAACCGGCGCGGATGTGCCGCCAGAATATCGCCGAATTTTTGATGTCGTCCGCTTGGGTCACGCCAGTCCAGTTGTGCAATTCGGTGCTCCAAAACTCCTTGTTGAGGCGCCGGGCGGCCTTGGCGAATGCCTCTGGCGTGCCTTTTTCGGCGGTGTTGTGGGTGGAGGCTATGTCGAAGCCCTTGTCCTCGTCGTTTTTCGTGTTCAGGGAGTTTAGAAAATCCGTCCCTGTGCGGTAGTCATACGTGGAGGGGGCTATCAACAGGGGCATTTTCACGCCCTTGTCCAGCAAGCGCGGGATGGCGCGGTGGAGGAATATCATTTGGGTGGCCGTCGCGAGTTGTTTTTCAGCGGTGATGTCCATGTAGTCGATGTCGAAGCCGTGCTTGTGCATCAGGTTCAGGTAATCAGCGAAATAATGGGCGAGTTTTATCACGTCGAATTTCGTGGTTCCAAATTGTTTCAGGCCCGTTATCCAGCCGGGGTATGGCGTCCAAGGGGCTTTTTCGTCCCCGAAGAGGGCCTTGGATTCCTCCTTGGTGTAGGCATTCCACAGGGGGCGCGGGGTGGCGAAAAATTTTATGTTGGGGCTGGCTTTTTTCATCTCGGTCATCATGTCGAGGATGGGGGTGTAGACTTCGGGTTTTTTGACGCCTTCCTCGCGTTCGTAGGCGCAGTCGATGGCGACGCGGACGAAGTCAGCTTTGAGTTCCTTGACGCCGATTTCGGCGAGTTGGGCGCCGATTTGCGGACGCCAGAACCAGAGGCGCTCGGCGTCGATGCCGAAGCGCAGGATTTGGCCGGTTTCGGAGGAGATGGTTATTTTGGGGGCGTTGACAGGGTCAGAGGCGGCTTGCGCGCCGGCAAAGCCAAATAATACAAGCGATGATAAGATGATTTTGCGGAAATTCATGGATATTCAAGATTATCAGTTGGACGTGAAAAAAGCCCGTCGGTTTCGGGTTAAACCCAATGCTGCTTGGTTAGTGGTTTGCGTGGTTTGTTTTTTGAACCACTAATTTTCACTAATAGACACTAATTCAGAACGGGCTGGGATTGGATTAGTGTAGATTAGTGCTCATTAGTGGTTTGATGGTTTTTGTTTTAGACAGAATGGACAGAATGGGGGGAAATGAAACAGAATGAGGAATCGGGATTTGGATTATTTTAGCCGTTAATTAAGTGGTATTGGGGTTAAAGACGGACGCGCGCGCGAGGAGATTTTTCGAGCGAGCAGGAGTGAGCAGAGCATCGTCAGGTAGAGGAGGGAGGGCGCTCCGCCACCACCACCGCCTCCTCCATTATTGTTATTGTTTCCTGTGTTTCCGGGATTTGATGGGTTGGGGGTGGTGGAGTTTGCGCGGACGTAACAGGTTTCGCTTGTTTCGGAGCCTATGCTGTTTGTCGCAATGGCCTTGTAGTTGCCGGTGTCGGCGGCGGCAGCGGTTTTTGCATAGGTATTGGCGGTGGCTCCGGGGATTGGCTGGTCGTCTTTATACCATTGTAGCGACGCGGCATTATAAACCGTGACGGCAAGGGTCAGGAGTTGGCCTTCGTTTACTTGGATTCCCTGGGGTTGCTGGATGAAGACGGGCAGGGAGCCCCAATGCGCGGAGCCGCGCATGCGGGAGGCTTGCTCGGTCATCCAGCGGGCGTTGTCCGCCGCGCCGGGTTGTCCTTCGGGGATGCCCACGGGGGTGGCGGAGGGGATTCTTGGGTTTGAAAAACAGGGGATTCGCAGGCTGGCCTCGCTCATGATTGTTCCTTGGGTTGTGCGCGTGTCCACATATCCATAGTTGTGATGCTTTGATTATATTCACCGGGTTTTATAAGGTTTAATTCGTCATCCCAGTTTATATTTCCGTTTTTCAACAGGTTGGGTGTAGGCGGGGATTTTTTCAACGCCGACCAGGTTCCATTGGAGGGGGATGTCTGAATTCAGGAGAACGATGTTGGCGGCTTCTATTTGGGAAACATACCGGGTTGTCAATGAGTCGGGGTTTCTTTCGGGGGTTTCGTCGGCTTCGTTGTATATAATCAGGACGTTGGAGGTGTGGATTTGGTCCGCTGGCGGAAGGTTTTGTTTTGATACCGGCTGGGTGTCGGGCGTGTTTTCCGGGGTGTTGCCGCATGGCAGGGACGGGGCGGTCTGGATGCCGGCGTCGCCGTTGTCGACGCGCATTTCAAAGGTGTCGACGCCGGCGATGGCGATGGTGGCGAGCATTCCGGTTTGGGTGGCGGCGGTGACGACGAAGCTGCCGTCGGCGGTGTTTCGGTAGGTGTTGACCTGCCTGCCGAGGACGGTCTTGGAGCTTTCTTGCGCCGAGCCGTAGAAGAGCCAGGTGTCGATGCCCGTGAAGCCGGCGGCGAGGTGGTTCCAGAAGATGGCCGAGTTTGTGATGTCCTCAGCCTGGTTTGTGCCGGTCCAGTTGTGCATTTCGGTGTTCCATGACTCTTTGTCGAGGCGGCGGGCGGCGGCGGCGAAATCTTCCAGGAAGGTGTCGGCGCCGGTGTTGTGGGTGGAGGCTATTTCGAAGGCTTTGTCCTGGCCGCCCGCCGTGGAGAGGGAGTTCAGGAAGGCGGTTCCTTGCTCGGGACTCCATGTGGAGGGGGCGATGATGAGGGGCATTTTCACGCCGGGGTCGAGAAGTCCGGGCAGGGTGTTGTGAATGAGCGCCATGTCGGCGGGGGAGGCGTCTTGTTTTTCATTGGAGATGTCCATGTAGTCGATGTCGAAGCCGTGCGCGTGCATGAAGTTGAGGTAATCGGCGAAATACTGGATGAGTTTTTGGACGTCGAATGTTGTGCCGCCGAGTTGCTTGATGCCGGATATCCAGCCGGGATACATGGTCCAGGGAACGCTGCCGCCAACTCCGAAAATGGCTTCTGTTTCCGCCGCGGTGTAGGCTTGGGCAAGGGGGCGCGGGGTGGCGAAGAATTTTATGCCGGGGCTGGCTTTTTTCATGTCGGCCATCATGGAGAGGATGTCGTCGTAGGCGGAGGGATCTTTCACGCCTTCCTCGCGTTCGTAGGCGCAGTTGATGGCGACGCGGACGTAGGCGGCGTTGAGTTGCTTGACGCCGATTTCAGCGAGTTGGGGGCCGATGGCGGGATACCAATACCAGAGGCGCTCGGCGTCGATGCCGAAGCGGAGGGGCTGGGCGGTGGTGGTGGAGATTTGGATTGTGGGAGCGCTGTCCGCGGACGCATGGGGGGAAATTCCAAATCCAAAAAGACCAAAGACCAAATAGAGCACAAATGACAAAGGGCCAAATAACAAAGGGCGCGACTGCGTCGCGTCTGCAGGCTGGCAGCCTGCGCTACGCAAACCTACGAGCGAGTCGCCCATGCCGCTCGAAACGGCAGGCTGGCAGCCTGCGCTACGCAAACCTACGAGCGAGTCGCCTATGCCGCTCGAAACGGCAGGCCGGCAGCCTGCGCTACGACGCTGGCACGCTTCGGCGCAGACTTTTTGTGATTTGGCCATTGGAATTTTTCCCCTCACCAGTTCCAGCGGAGGGTGGCGGCGATGTTGTGACGGGCGAACTGGCGGCCGCTTTCGTAATCGTAGGTTATGCCGAGAAGGGTGGATTTGCCAACCATCGCGCGCAGGCCGAGGCCGGCTACGGTGGCGTCGCGGTCGTAGGCGTTGCATTCGATTGTGAAGGGGTTGTCGGAGAGCTGGCTGAAACGGCCGGTGAGGGTCGGGAGGCCGTTTCTCATGCCGATGCGCCAGCCAACGGAAAAGTCGAAGTAGCCCTGGCGTTTCCAGGGGGTTTGGAATTTTTGCGAGACTTGCATGTTCAGGAAGCCTTCGAGTTGGCTGGCGTTGAAATCGTTGAGATAAATCGCGCCGATGCCGGGGGTGGTCACGCCCGCGACCGGGTCGACGCTTTCGTTCTGGCTGTTGAAGGCGACGCGCATGTAGCGCAGCGAGAACGAGGGGCGTATCACGCCGGCGTCCCATGAGTTCATGATGAAGCCGGCTTCGATGGAGCCTGCATAGACGCTGGCTTTGTAGGTGCCGGTGATGCCGGTGGCGTCGCCTTCGACGCGGTGGGTGTCGGCGGTGAGGGCGCCGGCGTGGAGGTCGGCGGCGGCGTAAGCGGCGCCCCAGCGGGCGCCGGCGTAGACGCCGGCGTAGGGGAGTTTGCCTTGGTTGGTGGCGGCGTTGTCGGTGGTGATGGAGGTGGTGTTGTAACCGGCGTAGAGGCCGCAGAGCCAGGTGTCGGTGAGTTGCGCGTCGTAGCCGACGAGCATTCCGTAGGTGTCGGCGCGGCAGCCGATTTTGGCGGCGTCGCCGGCGTAGTTGGCGAAGCTGCCGAGAGCTTTCGCCCAGTAGCCGGCGCGGTTTTCGGCGGGGGGCAACAGGAAACTTTCGCTGACGTGGGCGTAGACGGCTTGGGTGGAGGCGGTGATGGAATCGTAGGCGGCGGCGATGTCCTTGCCGGGGTTGGCGGCCATGTTGATGGTGGTGGCGAGGAGCTGGCCGTTGCGGGTGGTGATGTAGCCGGTGTTGTTCGGGCCGGTGTCGAAGGTGACGTTGTCGAGGCCGTTGATGGCGGGGGCGGCGATGAGGATGCGTTCGCCGCTGAGCGCGGAGGTGATGGCGATGGTGCTGCTGGCGCCGAAGGTGGCGAAGCCGGCGAGGATGAGTTGCGGCTGCGCGCCGAGCGTGCCGGTGAAGGCGAGTTTGCCGTTGTCGGCGACGGTCAGGTTTTGCGCGAGGGTGGCGGGCGTGGCGATGGTCAACTGGCTGCCGCCGAGAACTTGCGCGTCGGAGGTGGCGCCGCCGAGCGCGGCAGGGTTGTTTATCGTGACGCTGGAGCCGGCGCCAACGGTGAAATGCCAGAGGGCGTTCGCGCCGCCGAAGGCGAGCGTGCTGTTGTTGACTTCGACAAAGCCGCCGTTGGGGGCGGAGATGGCGTTGTTCACGGCGCCGGAGGGGATGTCGCGAAATTCGAGGGTCGAGAGGCGGTTCATCGTCACGGGGCCGGCGCCGATGGCGGCGGCGTTGCCGAGGGCGATGGCGCGGGGGGCGGTGATGGCGAGGCCGCCGGAGAAGGTGTTGGCGCCGGAGAGCGTGGTGACGCCGTTGCCGGCGAGGGTGAGTTGCGACGCGCCGCGGATGACGCCGCTGAAGGTGGCGACGCCCGTGTTCGTGCTGATGACGAGGCCGTTGGCGCCCATGTTGATGGGGTTGGCGATGGTGAGTCCGGCGGCGGCGGCGAGGGTCGCGCCGGAGCCGGTGATGGCGAGGGAAGCGGCGGGCGCGCCGAGGGCGCCGGCGCTGGCGAGGGCGAGCGTGCCGGCGGCGAGTTCGGTGGAGAGTTGCGAGTTTGAGGCGGTGAGGGCGAGCTGGCCTGCGCCGGTCTTGACGAGGTGGCCGCCAGTGAGAACGCCGCCAAAGGTCGTGTCGGCGGTGTTTTGCACGGTGAGGGTCGAGGTGTCGGCGAACACGGCGCCGGCGCCGGAGAGGTTTTGCACGGTTTGGTCGCTGCCGTTGAGGTCAAAGGCGGCGTCGGAGGCGATGGTGAAGGCGGTGCTTTGCGCGAAGGCGTTTGCGGCGGCGGCGGCGAGGGTGCCGGTGAGGATGGCGGTCGTGCCGGTGTAGGTGTTCTGGCCGGTGAGGGTGATGACGCCGGCGGCGGAAACTTGCACGCCGCCCGCGCCGGTGAGCACGGTGTCGAGCGTGGAATTGGCGCCGCCGGCGGCGGTGTTGTCGAGGATGAGGTTTTTGCCGGCGTTGATGTCGAGCGCGGTGAGGCCGTAGCCTGCGTAGATGCCGTCGGCTTGAATGGTCGCGGCGTAGGAGAAGGTGGCGGCGCCGACGGTGCCGGTGGTGTCGGCGGTGGGGCCGTTTTGCGTGAAGGCGGCGGAGACGCCGTCGGCGGAGAGCGCGGAGCCGTCGGTCGAGGTCAACTGCACGGCGCCCGCGCCGGTCACGGTGGTGGCGGCGACGAGCCGGGTGCCGGTGGTGGCGCCTGGGTTGAAGAGGTCGATGGGGCCGGAGCCTCCCGCGCCGCCGCCGGCGCCGAGTTGCGCGGGGTCGACGCCGATTTGCGTGAGGCCGGCGCCGGTGTCGAGGGTGTTGACGGTGAGGAGTTGCGCGCCGGGGGCGCCGTTGGCGAGCTGGAGGTTGAGTCGTCCGCCGTCGAGGGTGAGGGAGTTGATGGTGAAGGCGCCGCCGGATTTTTGCGCGATGGCGTCGGGGCCGATGGTGAGGTTCGAGGTGGGCGAGGCGAGGGCGGCGGCGGCGTTTTCGTCGAGGAGGAGCGTGCCGGCCTTCATGGCGAGGGTGCCGGTGAAGGCGGCGCCGGCGGTGGCGTTGGCGAAGGAGAGCGTGGTGGCGGGCGTGTTGAGCGCGACGGAGAGGAGGCCGCCGCCGGTGAGCGCGCGGGCGAGGGAGATGTCGCCGCTGGCGGCAGCGGCTGGCGTGACGCCAGGGGGCAAGGCACTGGCGAGGGCGGCGGCGGCAGGCGCCGCATTGGGGGGCGCGCCGATGTTGAGTGTCGCGCCGGTGGCGATGTTGAGGGTGTTCGCGCCGGTGTCCGCGCCGCCGCCGATGGCGTCGAAGGTGTTTGCGGTGAGGGTGCCTTGGGCGACATCGAGCGCGCCGGTGAGGGCGGTGTTCGCACCGGTGAGCGCGAGTTTGCCGGCGCCGGTTTTGGTGAAGGTGTTTGCGGTGGTGAGGTTGCCGGAGATGGTGGCGGTGTAGTCTTGCGTGTCGGCGGTGAGGCCGGCGGAGGCGGTGATGGTTTGCGCGATGTTGATGGCGTCGGCCTGCCATTGGAGGGCGGAGGGGGCGGTGGTGATGGTGAGCGTTTGCGAGGCGCCGAGGGAGGAGGCGGTGGCGAGGCCGAGCGTGCCGCCGGCGAGGGTGACAGGGCCGGTGAAGGTGTTCGCGCCGGCGAGGGTGACGGCGCCGTTGCCGGTGATGGCGAGGGCGCCCGCGCCGGTGATGGGGCCGGCGAGGGTGGAGGAGTTGCCGAGTGTGTCGATGGTGAGCGTGTCGGCGGCGGCGGTGAGCGCGATGGGGTTGGGGAGGAGAAGGCCGTCGAGGCCGGCGCCGATGGTGACGTTCGCGCCGGCGGCGGCGGAGTCGATGGTGATGGCGGTGGCGCCGCTGGCGCCGGGGGTGGCGAAGATGATGGCGCCGGCGTCGAGTTCGATGCCGCCGGCGAAATTGTTCGGGGTGGAGTTGGCGAGGGTGAGGGCGCCGGCGCCGGTTTTCGTGAGTTTGCCGGTGGCGCCGGCGAGGTTTTCGGGGTTGGCGGTTTCGGTGATGAGGCTGTTCGCGTCGGTGTAGATTGCGCCGCCGGTGAAGGTGTAATTCGCGGTGCCGGCGACAATCATGTCGGAGACGGTGGCGCGGACGCCGGTGATGGTGATGTCGCGCGTGGCGGGGTCGGAGGTGTCGTCGAAGGTTATGCGGTCGCCAGTGGCGAAGGAGGCGGCGTTGTTGGAGCCGTGCCAGTTGGAGGCGGTCGTGTCCCATGTCGTCGGGGTGGCGGCGTCGGTGCCGGACCAAGTCATGGCGCGGGAGATGTCGACGACGCTGGTCAGGAGCAGGTCGTTGCCGTTGGTGGTCAGGCCGATGGTCTGGCGGGCGCCGCCTTGGGCCATGCCGCCGATGGTAACTTGCGAGAGGGCGAGGGTGGCGAGGTCGCCGGCGTTGATGGTGGCGATGGTGAAGGAGCCGTTTTTGGTGATGTTGAGGTCAATGGTGTTCGCGCCGGTGATCGAGGCGAGGTTGCCGACGATGAGTTTGTCGCTGGTGGCGTCGTCGAAGAGGTTGAAGTGCAATGTGGCGCCTTCGAGGGTGAGGTTGGTGATGTTGAGTATCTGGCCGGTGGTTTCGCCGGGGAGTCCGGGGGCGATGGTGGAGCCGGCTTGCGCGAGGACGGAGCCGGTGTAGCTGCCGATGCCGCCGAGCGTCGCGCCGGAGGCGACGGTGATGGGGGCGGCGAGTTGCGCGGTGGCGGTGCCGAGGCGGAGCGCGCCGCCGAGGAGGCTGACGGCGCCGAAGTTGTTTTCGGCGTTGGCGAGGGTGAGCGCGCCGGCGCCGGTTTTTTCGAGGATGCCGGTGGCGTTGCTGAAGCCGGGTTGCGCGGAGGAGGCGTCGACGGTGATGGCGCCGCCGGTGAAGGTGTAATCGGCGCCGGCGTCGTTCGAGACGGTGATGCCGGAGACGGTGACGCCCGCGGCGTCGATGGCGATGGCGCGGTTGGCGGCGGGCGAGGCGGCGTCGGCGGCGCCGTCGAAGGTGACGTGGTCGCCGGTGTAGAAATTGGTTTCGGGGACGGAGCCGTTGTCCGTCCAGTTGGCGGCGGAGGCGGAGGCGTTTGCCGTCCAGTTGGCGGAGGCGGAGCCGGTCCAGAAGAGGGAGAGGCTGGAGAATCCCGTCGAGGGGCCGAGCATGAGGTCGTTGCCGGACATGAAAAGGCTCGGGCCGTGGCGCGCGGAGGCGCCGCCGAGAACGGTGACGTTGAAGTTGCTGGCGTCGCCGGTGAACGAGGCGGCGCTGATGAGGCTGTAGGTGCCGGAGCCGAGGCCGGTGATGGTGATGGTGTTGATGCCGGTGGCGGTGAACTGGTCGGCGATGAGGCGGTCGTAGGCGGCGGGGTTGGAGCCGTCGGCGCCGAAGAGGTTGAAGGTGAGCGAGACGTCGCCGTCGAGGGTGAGGGTGTTGGCGCCGGTGCGGGTGAAGGCGAGTTGCTGGCCGGAGGTGGCGTTGTCGAGGCCGACTTGGAGGGTCGAGCCGGCTTGGAACTCGACGGAGGTGGCGAGGGCGGCGTCGGACTGGCTGAGGGTTTGGAGGGTGCCAACGCCACCGAAAGTCGCGCCGGAGGCGACGTTGATGATGCCGCCGAGTTGGGCGGCGGAGTTGCCGAGGAGGGTGCGGCCGGCGTTGATGTTGAAGGAGCCGGAGTAGTAGGCGTTGTTGGCGTTGAGGATGAGGTCGCCGTCGCCGTTTTT
>Ga0123354_10017938_pt1 | contig 11092 bp, 8 predicted proteins | sample TergutLab28metaG_2_FD_97872 | JGI IMG/M metagenome (GOLD analysis project Ga0123354, IMG submission 97872) | Labiotermes labralis P4 segment gut microbial communities from Petit-Saut dam, French Guiana - Lab288 P4 | ecosystem: Host-associated > Arthropoda: Insects > Digestive system > Gut ... | reverse complement strand
GATATGATATGATATTGTATGATATGATACGATACGATATGATATGATATGATATGATATGATATGATATGATATGATATGATATGATATGATATGATATGATATGTTTGTTAACTGCAATTGGGTTGACACCCCGTGGCAGTAGCACAGTATACATTTACACAAAACAATACATAAAACAAGACAATGAAACAGAATACACAGAACATAACATACATAATAATAAGAATACATAAACATAAAAACAAAAATACACAATTTACAATATTAAACAGAAACATAAAAAAATACAACCTTATATACAATGATACTTTAAAGTTTTAATTGACTTTCTATGTGAATTCTCCCGATCGACAAATTGTGTGCACATACACAAGACAGAATGAAAGATACAATTTATAAATGGCTGACAGATGACGCGGTGGACATTATTTTTGGCTCCAGTTGCGCCGGTTCACATTTTGAACTGGAAATCCCTTTCAGTGTCTGCTTTCTCGTATATATCTTCCGAGGTATAATTTCCTTTTTCCACTTTTCGTGGAAACATCTGCACTTGAAGCACTAAAACCCCAAAAGAATAAAAAGTTCTCTTTGTAATTTATTTGTGTCTGTGTTCCTTTCCATCCAAGTACTCTGCAATACATCCTGAAATCTGTAATCCATTGAAAGTGTTTTCACGCCATGTCAGTTCAAACAAACGGAACACGACATTCCACAAATGCATTCCAATTGAATTATATATATTTTCCAAACATATTCTTTGATAATATACCCATTTTTCTCTTTAGTTCGTCGACTGGAAACAAAAGTGTACCGTTCCGCAACTAATCGCCTTACATCAATTACGCTGCAAAGAACAATTTTACGTACTTTCATTTCGTTAATTACACGATTCACAAAATAACATTTGAAACTAACGTTGTACATGCTGACGTATGATTTTAGGCTGACTTTTTTTTCCAGTGGCCATCAAAAACAATATTTGTTTATTATCGATTATTGACTACTTCTTCTATCGGCTTCAGCTGAGTTCCCTTCAAACGATCATTCTGCGTATACAAATTACAAAATAAGTGCAAAACCTAACGCTTCTTAGGCTAGGGTTTACCATACTTAAAGCCAGAGTTGACAATAAACATTCAGAAATTTGCGTAAGTGCTATACTAACACAGTTCGTATGATACACAGAATAAACAGCGACTGCTTCCTTACACATTATTCATCGAATTATCATTCCAGTGGATGAAACTGATTTCCCTATGGGGTGACAATTACGTAATGAAGAGTCGCTTCAGTCCTCAGAGAGTTACAATTTGTTTATTCCTGCACAGCCATGTTTATTTACGTGCTACACTCTTGAACACAGACTACACGAATGTCTTACGCGAACAAGAAGCCTGTTTCAGCAGTAGCACTCCAGACTTACGTTCCAAAACTATTGTTTCGAAGCTATAAGAAGTTTCTTTCTCTCCTGAGTGAGGAAGATGTTCACCATTTTTATATGCCCAAAGTTTGCCACTGTACAAATATTAATTTAACAGCGTTAGTTTCTTTCAGTGTATATATATTTATGTACAGTACATATATATATATATAATTATACATATATATACACACACACACACGTGGGCCGGGTAGCTCAGTTGGTATAGTGACTGACTACGGGCTGGACGGTCCAGGATAGAATCCCGGTGGAGACGAGATTTTCCGCCCGTCCAGACTGGCCCTGGGGCCCACCCAGCCTCGTGTAAAATGGGTACCGGGTCTTTACCACGGGTGAAGTGGGGCCGGGACGTGCTACTGACCACTCACCACCTTCTAGTGCCGCGGTCATAGAAGAGTAGAGCTATACCTCTACCCAACCTCTGGGCCACACCGGAACTGTAACTGGATCACTTTACCTTTACCTTTACATATATATATATACAAGCCTATATTCATCACATAGACCATATTTTTATATTGATAACTAGAACTACAGTGCTCGCGGTCGTGCAATTCATTGAGGCACTGCGCTATAAGTCGTAAGGTCACGAGTTCGATTCCAGAACGGGTCAATGTGGATGTCATTGACTCAATCCTTCCGGCCGCAATATGGCCTAAACCTCCTGGATCCTTAAGGGTCTGTCCAGGTCTCTAATGGGACAGCGTAACTATAACTACAGAATTTTAAATGTGCTTAATCTTATATCTTGTTATCCGATTATTTATTTTAATGTTCAACGATGTTTTGGCAGCTCAGTTTATGTTCCATCGGTAGCAATGACACCTGCGATAAATAGCGAATAATCAAATGGTGAGGATGTAGAACGCTGGTCTGTTCTGAATTCATACAATGGAATCTGCCGTGGCGCCTGAGGTAAATCATGAAAAGCTTCAGATAGAACATCTGGGTTCTAATTTTCATTTCAGCCCTTACACTCCCTATACGAAGGAAATGTTCTGTCCTCTGCCCGCGATGTTCGGCTTAAATTTTTACAACAACAATAATATAATTGTGTCAGGCTTTCTTGAATTTGGCATAACTTAGTTATCTCTTTATGCTGTGCTACCATCCTACCAAGAATACTTGTTACTGAAGGCTATACGGTGTGTATCTGTCTCCTTGTACGTTTCAAGTGTCAGATTAACACAGCAGACATGAATCAAACCACTCAACATTGTGCACAAAACCCAACAAACGTCACTCACTAGGACAATAGAGCGTGACATCCATTTGTCATCATTATTTCGACATTTTATACTTAAATACTGAGCAATGACTCAGATGGACCCACAGGATCTGTTTGATTACATATAATTAAATTTAATTTAATTTACTTTAATTATATTCTCTAAATAGAAGGATCGTGGATTTTGTAACCACTTTAATACCACTGAGGAGAAATTACAAAATACTATGACTTGGTATTCTGTAGTTGCGTGACACTATTGCCACATTTCATAAAAATCCATCAAAGACATATACCCAGATAAGATAATGTACTGATAAATTAAGAGAAGCAGGCCAAAAGTGACCTATTTCACCATCCATTTATCTCTATGTCTCTAGAGATAAACATGATCCAGAGCATCCCCTTTTCCAGGTTTCTAAATCCCATGTAGGTTATTTTGTGGGACCCTGTAGATGACATCAGCCCCTCCTAAGTCCTATACTTATACAAGAATAAAGAAACATACAATAAAGGCAGACATACACCCATGATGCTCGACGGACTCAAAACCATTTTCCTTGCATTCTAGCTGTAAAAGAGAGCAGACATCTTAGACGGTGCTGTCGATTTTGTCCTTATCAGAAGTTTATCATCTTTTCGTACGCCCTAATGTCATTCAGTTAATTTCAATCGTTTGATGGACAAAATGACACTGGTACAGGTACTTCAGTTCTATTCCACCATTAATCATTCCAACGATGATAATCTCCCGTACAGTAGGCCTCACCGCAGAACCCCTGGACTCAGTTTCATTTCCCCAATACCAATAACAAATTTAATAAATGAAAAACAATCCTTTTAAAAAGTTCAGTATATCTTAGCTGGTTGTCAGATTCCTGTAATTTTATGGAAGTCAAAGCATCATTGCGCTGGTCGCAACATGTCCTAACTAAGCCACATCCGGAGTCACATAAATCCACTCCAGTCCCCGTTCTTATTCTTGCGAAATACTGCAATCAACGTAAGCTCATATCTTTCACTAATACCGTGCTTTGATATTACCTAACCAGAATTCACTATAAATGTTTCACCAATTTCCTGCTTGTTACGCACCCAGTTTACCCCGTATACCGTGACTGATGTCTAACATCTGACAAACAGTAAAAAATTAGAAGCGCCTATAAATTCCAACATCGCCTTCTTCTATGCTGTCTCATGCCCAATCTTTATCCATTAATGAATCATTACAACAGTAAACTCGTCCTCTCTGTTCCAATTATTCAGTTACTAAGACACGTATTGCATTCTAATTTGGCGATTACTATAAAATACTAGAATATTAGTGTAGTGTGTGTTATTCCTCCCAGACACGCTTTTGGAAAGGACAAACCAAGAAATACCTCACCTTAATGACCTGACTGACTTATCCAACTAACTGGCGGTGAAAGTTGCTACACCGCATGGCTCGTACAGAACTGTGTTACGTGCAAGGGTTCACATGAACACTTAGCACAATGTAACGTAATAACGACGTTAGCGCTATCCATTGCGACATCATCTATCTTATTAATAAAGCCTGAATTATTATGAATATGAGTCTCTTCAAACTGTGCATAGCGCAATCTCAAAAGGCATTTAAGCTGGATATTCTATGAGCAACTATTCCCTAATTGAGCTTACATTGCAAAAAATAGTTTTTTATCGCCTGAAAGTTTCAAGATTTCGAACCCAGTAGCTTGAGATGTCAAATTTATTCCCCATACAAAAGTAGGATAATGTAAAACGGATATTTCTTTTCAATTCCAAACATTAAAACTCTAGTGATTTAATGTTCTTAATTGCACAAAATGCCACTCGACTTTTATCTAGGAATGCAAAAATTGTTACTGCTCAACCTATAACAAGTGGTAGGAAGAATTCCTTTTGATTCAGAGTTCTGAATAGTCATTCAAAGTGAAAATCTCAATTCCGAGAAACCAAATGTGGCATTTATAAGTTGTTTTTGTTGCTCTCTTACTGGTTTTTCTAGAGGAACATTGCATTTGTATCACCTATAAATTCCCAAAGAAATTCCAACAGACGTTCCAGCAAAATGTAAATTTTTTTATCAGCATTTCTACGAATATATTATTCAATGTCGACTTGCAAAGACACATAGAGTAAAAATATTAAATATATGTTAATGTTTGTCTGTAAGTATATTGGAAGTTCACTGCACGTTGTTACTTGCAGTAGTATTCTACTCGAGTTCCTTTAATCTATGATAGCATGTACCTGAATTCTTATTAAAATGGATAACGACATCAAAATAACAACCCTTACACCACCTCACAATTCACCGTCCGTACAAATCACATATCAAATTCCTACAGGTATCCAGTAACTAATACCACATTCTACATGTTCACAGACGTAAAAAAGTCGCGGTATAATTGTTTATGTCCCGTCCCGGTGCTTTTTATCCGGAAGTCTGAGACATGAATCTCGGTCTAGAATTTTACATTATTCGTACCGTGCATGTTGGTACAATCAATATATCAACCAAAATATGCACTCTGTGATACACAATTTATGACATACATCAACTCCTACCTGTCTCGGCACTAAGGTGACAGCCTTAGGGAGTCATTGTAACAAAGTTGTAAAAGTCAACTTGACCATCTTGGTTCTGCTCCTCTTTATGTGAATGACTAAAATCTTAAAATTCTAAAATACGTAAAATTGATGACCACAAATTACAATGACTGTTTCCATTGACCTTAAGGTTAAGATCAGTGGAAACAGTACGAGTTGATGTATGTCATAAATGGTGTATCATAAAGTGTGTATGTTTGATAGTATTTTGCGCTATCTACAATTCCGCCATTCTGAACGAAATCTGCCACAGGTTTCCTCATTTCGATCAGACAAATGAAATGGCGTAAGATTAATATCGCGAAAGACTCTAAGACATCCTTCTTCCACGTCCCTGGACTCCTATGCTGAATATTCATCAGTAGGTGCCCTAGGCATAAATTTTGCAGTTAAAACAACCGTTTAATAAGCAAGATAAAGTCATAATCCAAGCCTAAATACAAACAGCGACAAGATTTTCATTTTTCCACACAAGCGCACACAAGTTAAAAAATGTATTATCCTTCAAAATTTTGGGTTAGTGTTAGTTATAATAATACTAATGTAGCATAAACATCATATTCACAGACCTTGGAAGCCAACGTGTGATTTACATCACCACACGAATAACAACGTTCTGTAAAGCAGGATGTTATGGTATCTAGGCTCATCACAAGCATTTGTATTGCATGAATATATTGTGTTAATGCTTTTTAGTTTTAATATAATAATAATAATAATAATAATTTAAGGGCACAGAAAATCATCCGGTCCCAGCCTCAAATTCCACATGTCTCTCTTGTACGTCAGTATCACGTTTTCCTCTTAGTGTATAATGGAAGACTGTCTTTGTCGCATTACCGATTCTTTGAATGTGGTCTAACCATCGGCTTCTACGAGTATTCTTTTATACTATACCAATTATTTACAAATCAAACTCTTTATATTTCGTCTCTCCATTCTTCTAATTTCCTTGCCTGGTCCGCAGAATTTCCTTTCTGAGGATTACATCACAGTACAGGAGTCTCGCAGAGTGGGAACTGCAGATCTTGAGGCTGCGGCAGGACAAACCCATCAAAGTGCATAACAATGGGCTTGTATCTTGTCCGGGTAAATTATTTATTACTGAAAGTAATCAGTGAGAGATAACCGACTTGAAGGATACGGAGACAACATTTGAGTCATTAATCAGAAATATTTCCCTTATTATATACATGGCTTCTTCCATTAGCAACCGTCAGGTAGATTCTGCGTGTGATTCGCAGCGAAGTTTAAATTGCCTATCATTAATTCACTCTTACAAACATTAACTACTGTTACGTTTATTTTACTTGTAACCAGACGCAGCATAGCTTACACACACGAGAATTCACGAAAGTAATAATATAACCAATCACAGACAACCTTACACATAATCTCTCCCACCCACTCTGTTGTAAAGAATAAAACGCGATCAACTATGCGCTATTATACTGAACAAAACATAAACAGGTATTACGAAACAGGTTAAGTTTAAATGTTAAACAACATGTCAGGAGGGGCATTGCCAAACCGTTTTTGTTCACGGCACAAGTATTATCTTATGTGTTCATTTTTCTTCGTTCATTTCTCTATGTGAGAAGTTGGATGTAGTTATTTCTAGTCTGTAGCAAACAGTAAGTCCGGTGGAACAGACGCTAGTAGTGCTACAGACAAGCTACGGCAGTAACAGCCAGCAGCTGCAATCGGTAATTTGAATATACGGACATCTGCATTAAAGTTTTCTTTCCCCATTTATTTACAAAATCTCTGCAAGTCATAAAAGCCTCATCAAGTTTTCAGTTATACAGACGGGATGTAATTAATCACTTCAGATTTCCTCTTGTCATTTTCGGGTGCATGTATATAAACTTGCCGTAAGTTGGTATTTGACACAAAGTCTTGAAAGGTATTTACAGTTAAACATTCAAAATCGAATCCAATTTGTGATTAAGGTGCAAAACATATAACACTGACAAATATTCTGAGACATCTTGCATCCAGTTGACGGCCTGGCAATAATTTCAAAATTGTGAAGATGCAACTGTTGTGCCTTCTGCTGCTGTTGGTGGTGGTGCCGTTTTTGGTAGAGGGATTTCCTGATGGTGCGCCGGTAGACGCTTGTGTGAAACCCAGGCCCAATCAACCGTACCACGGACAGGCCAAACCACAACCGCCGGAAACTCTGCCTTACTCTGTTACAGCATCCAGTAATGAATATGGACCAGGATCAAAGATCACAGGTAACCGAATGAGATTACTATTATCTGTCTGCCTAGCATAACTGCATTTCGGGTAAATTAATTATATAAAATAATAACAATTAGGTAGAACAAAGCGCTGTAAAGTATTTCCATAATTGTTTTCCACTAATAGATCTCTGTAAAACTGGAATTTTTTTTAAGATTGTTGGCTTTGGGGCTCTGCTGTTAAATGCTGGAGAATATCTGCCCACTTTTCACGATTTTATTATATTTTATTTATTACAGCCATTCTACAAAACCAAGTGTTTTCTTAATAAAACAATCAAAAGAGACAATAAAGGAAAATTATAAGGTGAAACGTAGAAAAATAAATTAACATTACATTACGACTTTACATAATTTTAGTACAATTTTTTACACACATTAATTTCAAGACAATTGCATAAATAAACAAAATAGTTTTAATAATTCAATGATCTTAACTAAGTGGAGTGGGGAGGAGTATAGAATAGAAGGTATATCGACTGGCTATGGCCTGTACAGCCCGGGGCTCGAAACCCGTAAGGGGGGTCAAAAGCTTTCCCTTCTCCACATCTTTCCAGATGGCCCTGGGGCCACACCACAGCCATCTCTATAACAGGTAACGGGGTTTTTTCCTGGAAGTAAAGCGGTCGGGGCAGAGCCTTGACCACCCACTCCATCCCGCGCGGAGGTTAAGCAAGAGTAGAGCTATACCTCTACCTTCTCCTCTATGCCAGTCAAGCTCCGTAGGGGTGAATTTTACTTTTATCTTCACGGCCGTAATGTGCAGGTATTTTTTAGAACTGTATACATAAACGTAAATTTCTATGTATATGTGAGATTGGGATAATTGTAGCTTCCCCAGCCTGCATCCTCATGAGGACCAAATTCGGTAGAAAACTGTGTGGGTTTTGACATAGTTGCTGGTTTCCGTAATGTTGTACTCTAAATCTTGTGACTTGGGTTAGTGGTAGTATTCAAGAGCCGGAAGGAATACAACGTAAAGGGACACGCTTTACAGCCTACTGTTAAGAGTAATTAAACCAAAGACGACGATCTGGACTCAGTTATAGGACACGTGCCAGAAACTGCAGTGGCATGTAACATTCTGTTCGAAAGAACTCAGGGACAGAGATCAGCATAGCTGTTACGAAGTATGTGGAATGAGCGGATGTGGTGTGGATGCAACTTAAAAGACAAATGACAAGTTTCTTCATTTTTACGTTTTGTTGACCGTGCATCCTAATATAACGATAGTCTTTTTTTTTAGCAACTTGATGCACAAATTCTTTATTTTAATACATTTATTACATTCCTTTACATGTTTCGAGCACTATTGTGCTCATCTTCAGGAAGACAATTGTATTAACACAGCATCTGGTATCGTCATTCTAGAAACAAGTGAGTGGTCTATATTACTAAAATATACAAGTATACGTAGATTATTCGGAGAGTAAGTACCGTCTGCGCATATCGCTCGCGCATCCTCGGAACTGTCACTTTGCGCATGTGCAGTGACTTCCTCTATCAATTGAGAAGCCACAAACGCCATTTCGTGAAATTCGTGTTATGTTTATGTTTGTTACTGTGCGTTAAACATTTTAAGATAATTGAAGGGGCCGTCGACTGTGAAATAGGTCTGTAATTCGTTTTTTGAAAGCTAGGAATGTGTTACCAAGTGAGATTCATCACCAGATGTGTCAAGTGTATGGTGACAATGCGATGAGTGATGGCATGGTTAGGGAATTGGTTCGGATGTTCAATGAAGTACGAGAGAACGTGCACGATGAGGCGCGAAGTGGGCGTCCATTTTTGGTGAATGATGATTTGATGAGTAAGGTCAACGAAAGAGTGATTGACGACAGACGTTTCACAATTTCTGCATTTTCCTCAGATTTCAAGGACTCTACTCTATGACCTGAAAGATGCAGTGCAGAAATGGTTAACATTGCAGGCGGCTGCATTCTATGAGGAAGGTATACAAAAACTTGTGACCCGCTAAGATAAGTGCCTGAATAAGGGCGACGAATATGTGGAAAAATAGTTTTAAGAATGTAGAATCTGATAACAATAAAATTTTGTACGAAAAATTATTCGATTTTTTTACAGCGAAACGGTACTTACTTTCTGAATAAGCCTCGTAGTGTGTTGTATTATATGAACATTGGAAGATGGTAAAATGTTACCATCTTCCAATGTTCATATAACACAACAAACTATACACTTTAGTAATTCAGACCACTCACTTGTTTCCAGATTGACGATACCAGATGCTGTGTTAATACAATTGTCCTCCTGAAGATGAGCACAATATTGCTCGAAACATGTAGAGGAATATAATAAATGTATTAAAATAAAGAATTTGTGCAACAAGTTGGTAAAAAAGACTATCATTATCAAGGTCCTTAATTTTGTTACGAAAACTAAGACTTCTTAAAAGAAGACAATCTTTTGACACGGTTTACCTGCCATAGAGAATTTTTGTACAGAGTTAGGGAAACAGAGCAAAAAAGACTCTAGAATCAAGGTGCTAAATTATTCTTACGTATTATGTCACTGGTTCTTGTGAAATGTACACCTAATACTGCAATCAGACACTGTTTTAAGGCATCAACAGCACGCAGTACATAACAGGCAAGAAAGTGACAAGTCCATTTTGTCAATTGTAGCTTTATATTTCTTAACCATGAAGTCTCCTGTTATAGCAATACAAAAAAGGGCCAAACGTCTGTGACTACAGGTTTCCAGGTTTTCAGGACGGGTGGTGTTAAAATGATATATTCTGGGCTTCAACACCGTGCAGCAAGAAGCCCCCAAACTATTACTATGCAGACGTCCTCTTCATAACCAGCAAGCTTACATTAGTTAACCGCATACACCGGGTTCGCAAAGCATCATATAATGACAATCATTTGTAATGGGTTCTTTGTGACGATTGGAAAAATATGCTGACTTCATTTTCAGGCCGATTCTTCCACCAATATATCGGAATATACCCAATGCATACGGCGTAGTAACGGAGATCGCAGCTTAGTAGGCTATTGCATAAAGTATGGAACTGCAGGAAAATTTTGCGAAGTGTTGATAACTTACTCACGATGGTCCCTAGCAAAATTAGAGTTCCCTCAACTTCTATTTCACAACCACTTTATCTTCGGCAGCTAATGTAATTGTGTTTATTTTTCTTATGGTATTTAATATGCTTCTGGGGATGTTTGAGAACATGGTGTTGAGGAGAACGTTTGGATGTAGGAGGGACGAGGTACTGGGGGAATGGAAGAGAGTGCATAACGAGGAGCTAAATGATTTGTAATCCTCACCCAATATTGTGCGGGTGACCAGTTAGCTTCTCAAGGACTCTACACCATGGAGTAAGTAAGTAAGTAAGTAAGTCAGTCAGTAAGTAAGTAAGTAAATATGGGTGAGGAGAGGGGGGTGTATAGGGTCTTGGTGGGGAAGTCGGAGGGAAAGAGACCACTGGGGAGGCCTAGGCGTAGATGGGTGGATAATATTAGGATGGATCTCCAGGAGGTGGGATGTGGGTATATGGACTGGATTGGGCTGGCCCAGGATAGAGACAGG
>Ga0123354_10017936_pt1 | contig 11092 bp, 9 predicted proteins | sample TergutLab28metaG_2_FD_97872 | JGI IMG/M metagenome (GOLD analysis project Ga0123354, IMG submission 97872) | Labiotermes labralis P4 segment gut microbial communities from Petit-Saut dam, French Guiana - Lab288 P4 | ecosystem: Host-associated > Arthropoda: Insects > Digestive system > Gut ... | reverse complement strand
GACGAGGTAACGGGGGAATGGAGGAGACTGCATAACGAGGAGCTAAATGATTTGTACTCCTCACCCAATATTGTGCGAGTGATAAAATCGAGAAGAATGAGATGGGCTGGGCATGTGGCGCGTGTGTGTGAGGAGAGGGAGGTGTATAGGGTCTTGGTTTTGAAACCGGAGGGAAAAAGACCACTGGAGAGACCTAGGCGTAGATGGGTGGATAATATTAGGATGTATCTCCAGGAGGTGGGCTGTGGGTATATGGACTGGATTGGGCTGGCTAAGGATAGAGACAGGTGACGGACGCTTGTTAGTGCGGTAATGAACCTTCGGGTTCCGTGAAATGCGGGTAATTTGTTGACTATCTGCAAACCATTTAGCTTCTCAAGAAGGACTCTGCACCATGGAGTAAGTAAGTAAGGGGGTTGTATATTACAGGTGGAGCCTTCCACGTAGCCCCTGCCTATAAGTAAATGTGAAGTTCAAAATATAACACGTCGTGAAGGTCTAAAAGGAGAGTAGAGGTATGGCTGTGCTGTTTCTTTAGCTTCAGCACTAGATGGGGGTTGTGGGCAACCCAACGCTTCGGCCGTTTTACTCCCGAGAAAGATTCCCGTTACCCCTTACATGTAAGGCTGGATGGACAACAGGGCCGGTCTGGACAGGTGCGGAAAATCTCGCCCCCACCGGAATTCGATCCCCAGACCGTCCAGCCCATAACGAGTCTGTAAACTGATTGAGCTCTCCCGGCCCGCAACCACTGCCTGTAGCTGGACATAAGCTCAATAATATTATTGCAGCTAGGAAACATCCATCATCTCTGTTCTCTTCCTTAATTAAATATGTTGCAGCCATTTTCTATGCGCCAGTATTTCGAATCCTCTCTTATCATAAACCTATAACCCTTTAAAGCATAATGGTTACTATGTGTAACTCCTATATTAGCATTCTTTTGGGATATGTAGCCGTGTCCCTGCTTATACTGTTTCAGAATTTCAAAATTCTTGAGGTCCTCTCGACGCTGATAGAAGGAGTCATGCCCCTTGAAAACGAAGAGAACATACTGCCCTGTGGCAACGTCATATATGAGGAGAAGTGAGTCCACAGCCAAATCTCCGATAATACATCAGGACCTTGATAATTTTAAATATTCTTAACAACTGTCAGATAGCTGAACTCTGACGTTAAGTTCCGACATCGTTTAACCCAATCTCAGGAAGCTGTTCTGAGTCAGTGTCATCCGTCCAACTTTTCTGCATAAGTGAACTCGCAGGCCACATTTCGAAGTAGGCAGGCTACAGTGTGATTGCACTAGTTCTTGTCTATTATATCTGGTAGTGGACACACTAACAGCCCGTTACGTTAATGAGCATGTCTTGTGTTTTGCCATGTACTTTACCGCATTTTGTGCGGATTTCAATTGCAAGGAAGCACAAGGCGGGTTTAATTATACTCCCGGAACAAAGCATCGTATCTTCAAACGGTGCGGACGAATCATCAATCACCGAAACAATAATGGGATATGAACAAGAGAATTCTATATTAATGACGTCCTGATAATCAGTGTAATGATCGCATGTGGATAGAACACCAATCAATCAATCAATCAATCCAGATCACAGTGCGTTGGTCGTTTCGTCGTTAAAACGGTTAGCAGAATAGCGTTTGAGAGGTCACTAATGCATCCGAATGTGATGGCTGTCATCACTGTCATCGTCAACATTATTGTCATCGCTAGTATCATTACGTTCGACAAAACAATTATTACCATGGGCTGTGTAAGTTAGTTGGAATCGTAGAGGTCTGATTCTACGAGTCTGAAGATAAACTTGGTCTGTTTCTACACGCCTCAAGTTGACCTTGGTCTGTTTCTACGAGTTTCGAGGCGACGTTGGTCTGTTTCTACGCATTTAAAGATGACCTTGGTCTGTTTCTACGTATTTAAGATGACCTTGATCTGTTTTTACGCATTTAAAGATGACCTTGGTCTGTTTCTACGTATTTAAAGATGACCTTGATCTGTTTTTACGCATTTAAAGATGACATATGTCTGTTTCGAAGCATTTAAAGATGATCTTGGTCTGTTTCTACGTATTTAAGATGACCTTGATCTGTTTTTACGCATTTAAAGATGACATATGTCTGTTTCGAAGCATTTAAAGATGACCTTGGTCTGTTTCTATGCATTTAAGATGACCTTGGTCTGTTTCTACGCATTTAAAGATGACCTTGGTCTGTTTCTACGTATTTAAAGATGACCTGGTCTGTTTCTACGCGCCTCAAGATGACCTTGGTCTGTTTCTACAAATCTCGAGACGACCTTGGTCTGTTTCTACGCATTTAAAGATGACCTTGGTCTATTTTTATGTATTTAAGATGACCTTTGTCTGTTTCTAAGCATTTAAAGATGACCTTGGTCTGTTTCTATGTATTTAAGATGACCCTGGTCTAATGTCTATTGGACCGTGCATCATTTTGAGAGCTGACGAATAAAAAATCAACTAGATGTCACATTTTATTGTCAATTTGTGTTCATTGGGGTGGAGGGATGAAAAGTGTATAGTTGTGTCTGTTGCAGTAGGTTTTCAGTAAGTGTCAGTTTCTAAGTGGGAGGTTTTTGTGATGATTGTTAAATCTAGAAAGTTGATGCAGTTATTAGATTCCAGTATTGGATTAAATTGTAAGTTCTTGTGTATGGAGTTGGTGTTCTGTGTCAAGGTATCATAGTTGGTGTTTTCATTGTCATAAATGATGGGAATTATCATCTATGTAACGGGCATAGAACAGTATTTGTTTGGAATCTAAGAGGGGTCTTATCTGGCTATGCTTTAAGTATTGTAAAAATATCTCTGCTATTGTCCATGATATGAGGGAAACCGTAGCCATTCCTTTGTCAGGTTGATAGATTTGCTCCTGAAATATGAAGCAATTTTGTTGGAATATTGTTTCTAGCAGTTTACAAATTTGTGCTGTAATTTCTTAGTCATTATATTTTAACAATTTTAGTCTAGCTAAGTCAGTGGTTTCTGCGATAGGTATGTTCACATACAGATCTTACAGCTCATACAGTGATATTTAGTTGGTTTTTTATTCGTCAGACCTTAGTCTGTTTCTACGAGTCTCGAGATGACCTTGATCTGTTACTACGAGTCTCTAGAAGGCATTGGTCCATTTATACGAGTCTAAAGATGACCTTGGTCTGTTTCTACTTATTTAAAGATGACCTGGTCTCTTTCTACGCGCCTCAAGGTGACCTTGGTCTGTTTCTACGAGTCTCTAGAAGGCCTTGGTCCTTTTCTATGAGTCTCAAGATGACCTTGATCTGTTTCTACGCATTTAAAGATGACCTTGGTCTGTTTCTACGAGTCGCAAGATGACCTTGGTCTCTTTCGTCATCGTTTCGTCCTTAGTTACCTATACAGGACCTTGTAGTTCTTTCCGTGAATCCTTCTAGTTTGTAGAGTTCAGAATCTTTTTCAGACCTATAGGGCCAACGAAAACTTTAGGGTTTGAAATTTGCAGAATGAACACAGAGTCTTTGTAAAATAATATAGCGAATAATATGAAAGGTTATAGTATTTTCCCTTCGAACAATGAAGGCATAATATGTGTATAAGTATAGGTGTAACCAATAGAAAGAGTATGTAGTCAAACACAACTATGTCAATTAGGATGTTATAGTTGTCTAGTATAGTATAGTTATTAAAACATCCTAATTGACATAGTTGTGTTTGACTACATACCATTTCCAATTTCACACACACAAACGGGGACGACACACTTCCAAATAGGTGTAACCTTTCGTAATCTCAGCTCTGCGGAAGTAGGTGTGTAACTTCACAACCAGGACTTTTTTCAACCGGGAAATGAGCCCCAGTGTCCATGAAACGCGACGCTGCTTAGGTTCTAGATCCAGACTTGACAATATATATATATATATTGTGCCACCGTCAGGAATCGAACAACAATGCCTCAATCGTAAAGCCCATAGCCTAGTTATTATACAGACTAGAAAATTCTGCACTTATATTAAGTATAAAGCGTATGACAATTATTTTCTTATCGACGTATTGCGGCACGTATGGTTCTTTTTTTCTGATTTGTTGCCTTCCTCTCTTTGTAGTGTCGGTTTGAACGAGCATGAGCGCTTCTTCATCCCCGTCTGCGCACCGTGTTTAAATATTGTCGAGGAGTTCCTTGCTTTTTGTTACAGTACACACGAGCTCTTTCCGAGTGAATGATCAAGTTGTTTGTGAAGGCGAGCAGGGAAAACTTTGCTGTTATCAAAATGTTTTCCTCGGAGAACTTCCTCACACCGTGCGGAACCTCGACTTTCCGTGGAACAGTTTGGTCAACACTGGTCTATTCAAATTTATACAACGCCCTATATTCCTAACTCCGCATTCTGTAATCTGTTTCATATCCCCTTTTTTTTGGCTATTACACACATCTGAATAATCTTCATCATCATCTTCCATCATGGATTAGGTCGTTTGACCTGTTCCGGCATCGACGCGTTGCCATCGCTTCCTGGGGCTCCCACGATATCTTCGCCCTCGGGGTTTGTAGTTGAGGGCGTGTTTCGGGAGTCTGTTTTTATCCATTTATCCGAGCTGGTTGATCCAATTTTGTTTGTATTTGGTTCTTACATCTTGTATTACAGCGACCTCTAGTTCTTTTCTCATGATTTCGCTTCTTATTTTATCAAGTCTTGTGTATCCCTTAACACTTCTTACAAAGCAAACCTCTGCCGCTTCTAGACGAGTTACGTCTCGCTTCGTGGTTATTTATGTTTCACTACCATCAAGTAGTGTTTGTCCATCTACAACTTTATAAAATTTCATTTGGGTGTCTGTACGAATTGTCTTTAAATGTTTTCTGATAGTACCGCAAATTCTTTGGAATCTGTATATTTTTGCATCTGATAATAGCTACTTAATTCGTTAATAACATAATATTTTTAATGAATTTTTGTGCTTTCTTGTTAATGTTACGGATTAGTTCGTGGATCCCAAAACATTTCTCAGTTCGCGGAAAACCTGAACTTCATGATCCGCTTTGCTAGAAACAATGAAAAATTTATTGTTGTGTCATCAGAGAATTAGTATCCGAAAATACGAATGTGTACCTCGCAATGGTTTTTCTTTGGTGCAACAGCCCAAATCGGGCCTAGGCTGCCCCATTTTTGAGGTTCCTAGATCGCACACAATATGCACAGCCAGCAACACTCCTCTGACAGAGCGATCAGCTCAACGCACAGGCCGCTAACTGCGCAGTAAGCCACAAAAACAGGAGACGAATATGTACTCAGACGAATTCAAACCCAGAATGCCAACAACCAAGCGGTTTGAGACCTATGCGAACACACACACACACATATATATAACACACACACATATATAACACACACACACACACATATATATAATACACACACATATATATATAAAACACACACATATATATAACACACACACATATATATAACACACACACATATATAACACACACACACACATATATAACACACACACACACATATATAACACACACACATATATATAACACACACACACACATATATATATATATATATATATATATATATATAAAACACATATATATAACATATATATATAACACACACACACACATATATATATATATATATAACACACACATACATATATATATAACACATACACATACACATATATATATATATAATACACACACACATATATGTATATATAAAACACACACACACAACATATATATATATATATTCCCCAATTAAAGGCAGCCATTACTTTGCTTCAGTGGCAAAGGGGATATGTTCCTTAGAAACACAGTTTAGGAAACAATTTTTTAGCTCATAAATTTCCAGACCTCGAATTTTCTATCTTCTTTTTTCTCCACCTCATGCATTATCCATATCTTCGGCCACATAGGGTCAGATTTCCGACGGGAGCAAGAGATATTCTTGGTACCCCCCAGCCCAGCTCTAGGGCCCATATACCTTTCTTTTCAGTGGGTACCATCGAGTTAAGTGGCCGTAGCGTAAAGCTGAACACTCACCTCCTTCTAGTGTCGAGGTAAAGAATAATTGGAACTTTCACTCCACTCTCCCATACATCTTTATATCGTGGATAGGGACACATTTACCTGTACCTTTATCTTACCTGTGCTAGCTGCATTATGCACTGATCTACAGTCACAGTGCGTATCATTTCTGTTATTCACCCACGTTTCTCATTGTTTCAGCATTGAATGATAATCGTGTGTGTCGGAAATTATAAGAAGCGGCTGGAACAAAATATGTGATATATATATATATATATATATATACTTATCATAAAATACGCTGATAATTGGGAAGTCACTGAGGTGACAGAAAGCCTTGAACATAGACCACGTGTCAGACGGATGTGTAGTTTCACAGAGTTGTAGTCCAGCAAAAGTTTTAGTTTAGCCAAAAGGAAAAGGACCGTCTGGAAGGGACAATAATATTAAAGCTCAAGCTTGAAGATTAGGTTATGAAAAGACGGAAATTATTCATGAGGCTAAAGACAGATTTCATCGGCACGCTATAACGAACGTTCGGTTCCGTGACTTTTGGTTTCGTAATGTCAGCATTAGGAGGCTTTGCGTTCCTCTTTCTCTTGTTCCCTGCTTCCGCTTACTTCCTTACTTTTCCCTTTCTCTCTTCCTTTTTGAGTTTTGTACATTTTTTCTTCTCTTCCCTTTTGCATCTTATTTATTTTCCTCTTCGGCCTTTGCATTCTTACTCTTTCTTTGATGTTCTCATTTTTTATCTGTATTCTCACTTCATAATCACCAGGTTCGTCATCCCCGTTGTGTTCTATGAAATAACTAATGTACAGTGTGTGTACACTTCAACAAATCAAAATTCTATTGTGGAAGAAATTAAGAGCAGATTAATGTCAGGAAAAGCTTGCTATCATTCGGTGCAGAATCTTTTGTCTTCCAGGTTGCTATCCAAAAATTTAAAGATCAAGGTATATAGAAATATAATTTTGCCTGTTGTTTTGTATGGGTGTGAAACTTGGTCGCTGACATTGCGGGAGGAAAGGAAGCTGAGGGTGTTTGAGAACATGGTGTTGAGATAATATTTTGACCTAGGAGGGAAGAGGTAACCGGGGAATGGAGGAGACTGCATAACGAGGAGCTAAATGATTTGTACTCCTCACCCAATATTGTGCGAGTGATAAAATCGAGAAGAATGAGATGGGCTGGGCATGTGGCGAGTATGGGTGAGGAGAGGGGGTTGTATAGGGTCTTGGTGGGAAAAGCGGAGGGAAAGAGACCACTGGGGAGACCTAGGTGTAGATGGGTGGATAATATTAGGACGGATCTCCAGGAGGTGGGATGTGGGTATATGGACTGGATTGGGCTGGTTCAGGATAGAGACAGGTGGCGGACGCTTGTGAGTGCGGTAATGAACCTTCGGGTTCCGTGAAATGCGGGGAATTTGTTGACTAGCTGCAAACCAGTTAGCTTCTCAAGAAGGACTCTGCTCCATGGAGTAAGTAAGAGTGTGTGTACTTGTCCAACACAACTATATTTATTGGCAGAATATAAAGTATTTTCTGCATAAGGTACAACACGGTGGATCCGGTATCCTCTGTGATGTACCTTATGTAGAAAACACTTTATATTCTACCAATAAACATAATTGTGTTAGACGAGTACACACAATCTACATTAGTTATTCTCTCTTTATTCATTGTTTTCCTTTTTCTATTTTCTATATTTTCTTGGTCTTTGTTCTTTCCATCACGTATTTCTCCTCCCGCTGTATTCCTATGTCTTGCTGCCATTATTTCTCTCTGTGTCTTCCTCTCTTCCTCTCTTCCTCTCATTCTCCCTTCTGTCTTCCATACTGTCAACTTACTGCACACATTCTGGCAATGCTGCTCTCAATGACATCTCCCCCAAACCAATATTAATGTAATTCCTTTATGTGCGCGCAATAGAATCCTGCCTTTGAAATAAAACTCGTGCATGTCTATAAAGGACTCTTTCGGGGTTTCTCTGCTAATTTTCAATATAATGAATGTGGCGTGTTAAATTCATTACGTGTTACATAGTACTGAGGTCTCACATTCCTGTACTTAGTAATATTGCAACCAGTTTTCCCATAACGTTGGACAGCCGTCTATATTGAAGTGCGGTTACATCAGGCAAGTATTGGAATGCGATACAGCCTTTCAAACGCTATGCGATGGGAGGGGGGTGGAGAGGGGCGAGGGGAGAGGGGGGAGAATATTCACAGGAGCGAAAGGCTTAGGTATTCAATTATGGACGCACGAATCTCCTGGCTGTCAAATTTAACTACATTTTTGCACCTTACCGAGTACTATTCTCGAATGTCTAGGCTCAGCCATTGGCATCTCTGCTTGGTATTCGGGGTTCATAGCCTCGATTCTCCTCCTTATTTTTCCCCCCTTTTAAGTGCGTTATTTGACAACTTTGTCAGCTGCTAGGATTAGCAATTTAACATCTGTGATGAATGAATGAGTATGGAGTATCAGAGGAATCTTACACGGAAGTACAGGAAGAAAAGTCTGTTTCAGCACCACTATTTCTATCACAAATCCCACAACAAATATTTCAGTCAAACCTCCACATATTCATCAAGAACAAGGATCCGTGTTTCGACTATAAAAGAGTAGCCATCATCAGGCCTGAACAAGGTGGCAAATTACGACTGTAACTAGGTTAGAGATCTCAAACTATACAAAAGAAATGCGCATATACTGTAAATATATATGTAATATATATATATATATATATATATATAAGTATTAAAAGTGCAGAATGCCTTTGAGTATATTTTGAGTGTATAAAACACTATAAATATTGAATAAAATAGTGTAATGTTGATACTAGAGTATAAAATATTGCTTTTAGAAGTACTGTCTATTTATTGCTATCGAATTATCGAAGTTGTGAAATATGTACCCTAGATATTGATGAATGTATTTTGTGTTGACTGATTGAAATATCTAATAACGCAACGCTGGTGGGCCACCTTAAAATAATGAACCCCACAGGACTGGTCTGAGTGTTAGCACGGTCCTCATTGCTAGAGAGGGGTCATTAACTGCCGAAGACATGGCACAACCCTCACGCTTCTCGTTTCTTGTCATCCCTACTAAGTAAGTGCTGGTAAGTGCTTTAAAATTGATCACTGCCTCTTTCAAACTCTTCCGTTCCAATTAACAATTAAACTATTATTCGACAGTGGATAAACATGGAAGAATGCCTTCAAATAACCCAAGAAGCAAGTAAAGTATAAAAAAGTATAGGAACTTTTATATAAAAAATGTCTTTCCCTTAAAATTCTAGCCACTTACATACAACAACGAATTTTCTTTCTTGTGCCAAAATGTTTATATTGACCTCAGAGATTTGGCTAGGACCTCCTCATTCACGAGGTTTCGAGATGGCACTCAACGACGCACGACATTCGGTAGGAATCCTCTAGACGAGTGATCAGCTCGTCACAGAGACCTATACCTGACAACACACAACACTCACAACAGAAAACATCCCCGCCCCCGGTGGGATTCGAACCCACAATCTCAATAGGCGAGCGGCCGCAGACCTAAGCGTTAGATCACGCGGCTACTGGGACAGGCCATAGATTGTGTAGTGTTCTCGAATATTACATATTTACCCTTTACTTTCTTTCTTACGTGTGTTGGAAAGTGTGTTATGAAGTGTGTTGCTTATACGTATTCTCAGTCCAATGGAAGGATTATTGTAATTGAAAAATTCCAAAGTTAATGAAAGAAATATTCATGATCATTATCATTGGTGCTACAAATGCCTATGAACATTTCTCTGAACAAAATGAAAACACAAAGGGAGTATTTTAAACAGGACACCCGTTATCCCTCATCTAACCCGGGAACTTCTAAAAGAAAGGTACTTTCTGTATTTAACAAACACGCTAATAAAACTTAGGGAAAGCAGGTAAAGCTCCAGTGGACCAGGATAGCTCAGTCGGTATAGCGACTTGCTACGGGCTGGACGGACCTGGGATCGAATCCCGGTGGGGTTGAGATTTTACGCATCCGTCCAGATCGTTCCTGGGGCCCATCCAGCCTCCCATACAATGGGTACCTGGTCTTTCCCGGAGGTAAGGCGGCCGTAGCGTGGCGTTGAACACCCACCCACATCTAGCGAGTAGTTTAACCCTTATCCTGTCAACGTGGAGAATAAGGTGAGCTCCTAATAATGCCAGCAGATGGCAGATGGGAATTAACTCGGCGTTTAAAGGGTTAAGGAAAGAGTAGAGCTATACTTCTACTCCCCCTTTGGGCCTTCGTGGCCTATTCTAGGCTGAATTTTCCTTGTGCCTTTAGGTTAAACTCCACGCATTCTGTAGAGAAAAGGACATTCTCTTGCCTTGCCTGGAATTTAAACTAGAATCCCCGGGCATCCAGCCCGTTGCCTACTTGATAAATCTACTAAGCTAACCGGGTAGCCTCTGAAGATTGTTATATTATTGTCGAAAATGTCGTATTTATATCCCTGGTTGATACTTGTTATCAAGATAACCACGTATTCATGTTTCCTGAGGCTGTGTTAAGAAATGTCTTAAAGTTTCCAAAATTGCGGAACTCTGTCAGTCATCGAGCCCATGGTTCCTGACAACCCGCCGACCTCTTAACCTAAATTGCAATTTAAATACCACTTCATATACATGTCAGCCATAAACATTGCACTACTGAAGGGTGCTTTATCGTTACAGCTCTTTATAACACCGCCACAAGCGTATGTATTGTACCAGTTACTTTATTAACATAGAAATCTGTACGTAACCCACAGTTCATTTTCTTGTAATAAAGCCAGCTAGATGCATTAATATCTCGAATTTATTTTTGGAATAAAACTCCACATGTTTCGGACAGTTCCTCTGTCCATCATCAGGAGTTTTTCACTGCACACACACAGCAATGGTATATGTCATACAGGTTTGCTGACAGCTTGCGAGCAGGATCGGGACGCTGTCCTGATCCTGCTGATCGCAAGCTGTCAGCAAACCTGTATGATATTACCATTGCTGTGT
>Ga0123354_10017934_pt1 | contig 11092 bp, 5 predicted proteins | sample TergutLab28metaG_2_FD_97872 | JGI IMG/M metagenome (GOLD analysis project Ga0123354, IMG submission 97872) | Labiotermes labralis P4 segment gut microbial communities from Petit-Saut dam, French Guiana - Lab288 P4 | ecosystem: Host-associated > Arthropoda: Insects > Digestive system > Gut ... | reverse complement strand
ACCTCTAAAGTTGCATTTTATATATTTATTCAACAAATATAGGTACTGAATATTTTAAACATGGTATATACTCTCCGTTTTTTTCTCTTCAAAATGCAGTTTGTTTCATAATTCTAATTTATTGGGTTCCTGTTTTATTCACATTTTATATACAGGGTGTGCTAAAATTAAAAAAATAATTCCGGCGCCTAAAGGTTAAAGCCTATACAAGCTGGAACCTTTTAAGTTAGTTTAGATCTGATTCTGCATTTGGATGGCTGTCATTGGATTTCAGCTTTTAGGGTGGAAATAAAGATCTCGTGTCAACATGGAGGTGATGGATGGGACTTGTTTCTTTGCATGGAACTGTACCATATCGCTTTCTGACTCCAACTGTGTAACACGCCTGGTTGTCCTTGTTAGTATTTGTAGCAAGTTATCAGTTGCATTTAGCTCCTGGCATAGAGACTGGATGAACCAACTTCCTGTGTCCACGTTTCGGAATGAATAGAAACCTGTAAACATAAAAGCAAGTGTCTCATTGCCTTGAAAATGAGCATTGGTTGGAGGCAGAGGACATCTCTTCACTCATGAAAGTTGTTGTGTTAAGTAGCTGTCTTAAACTGTATTTACTTTAACTGTATCATGTGTTACCTTCTATACTGCTATATGCAATCAGAAAATCAGCATGAGTTGGAATCTTGAATGAGGATGGGCTGGAATCAAACTGCGAACGTCTCTCTTTGGATGCCTTAATTCCAACATCCAGTTTTTTCCCTCGACATGCCTGGAATATAAAATTAATTGACACCTGATTTTATAAAGAAGTAGACCTGTACATGTGAGACCATAAAGATACTGCAATGTTTGAGATACATGCAATCCTCAGTTTTATTTGCTTTAATTAATGCTGTTATTTTGGTCATTTTCCATCATCATGGGTTTTTCTACCAACATTTTGAAAAGTGGGTCTGTTTCTGTCATTGTACATCATTTGAGCCCACTATAGGCATTTGGTTCAGAGCTCAGGACTGTCACTCTGTAACGGTTCCATCTGAGTAAGAATATTTCTCTCCTACACCTGATGACAGTAGCATCCATTTTCCAAAACACTGAAAAAAATTCCAGTCATTGTGCAGTGAGCTATGTTGACTGGTATACATCATTACCAACAACGTTTAGAATTAGACTAATGTTCTTAATTCTGTGACATAAGCTGTTTAGTGTGCCTAATAATTTTAACTGCTTAAAATATGTAAGGTATGGTTAATGGGGGTTGTATTTTCTGCAGTGACTCTGTGTAGCTGTAGGTTATATTACTGACAGCAGGTAAAGTAGTAAGCAAGGGAGATGTGTGGTCATGGCTCTCCACATGAGCCTACAAGGGCCAGAAGAACTTCAAAGAAAGTGGGATAGACATGTCAGATGATGGTTTAGAACCTGCTGATCAAGTGTATTTGGGGAGTACCCTCTTTGTCTTCAGAATGTGAACTGTGTCTTCAGAGCTGGGCAGAGCTGATGCCAACTTCATATTTAAGTTCTGAAGTGTGTATGTCCATTTCACCAGTGACTGGTTGCGCAGAGAAACTGTTTTGCTAAATATGGTACTGTCAAAGTGCATGTGTTAGCCTTGATTAATAGCATCTTCTGCCCTTGCAGAATGTTTTCTGCGGTGGAAGTGGGGGTATTTTCGGTGTTCCTTTTGTGATTCTTGGCTCTCTGACCCAGCTAGATGATGTAGCCAATTCTGCATTCATGCAGGATCAAGTAATGAACAGGTTCATGATTGATGAATAGGTGAAGAATTTGAATGAATTATAAATGTTACTTTAAAAAGTTACTTTTGTGCTAGTCACACGGAGGGGCTGATGATAGCCCCGTCAGGATAGATGGCTCACAATTTAAACTACAGCCAAATGTGTCAAAATGTAAATATCGCTTATCCTACCAGCAATTCAACCTCCTCAGTAAGAAGCAAAGAATATAGGCAGATGATGAAAGTTCATTGTAATGCATTTGCAATCTTTAATACTGATTGAGTACATACTCACTCACATTGAATTCCTGTACTATGGATCACATCTTATTTTACTTCATCTTTCAAAAAGTGTGTATATTATTTCAATAATGAAATAAATAAAATAAATAAAATGGGGGACATAATCTTGAAAGAGTGTGATCTATTAGCTAGTGCTGTACCTGTATGAAGAAAAGTTTAGGCTTTCCGGCCAAGGTGGGACACTTGTCAGCTGTGAATGGTGTCCACAACATATCAACATTGTACAATATGTTGCTGTCTCGAGGTGCAAGCAGTCCATTCTCCCCATGTGTCATAATTATTACTACTAAACAGTCAGCATCTGAGTGGTCTTGTGCAGCCACTGTAAGAAAATTATATCATTAGCATAAAGGTGTTGTGTGTGTTTATCTGCATGTTTATTCATTCTCATTAGTTTCCTGACTTGGGACTGTGGTAGCACTAGCATAAAACTGTTGTGTGTGTATATCTGCATGTTTATTTAATCTCATTACTTCCCTGATTTGGGACCGTGGCAGCACAGTGGTTAAGGCGCTGTGCTATGAATCAGAAGGTCACTGGTTCGATTCCAGATGGTGTCATTGGAATTTTTTCATTGACATAATCCTTCTGACCACACTATGGCCCTGGGACTGACTCAGCCTCTAACAGAAATGAGTACCAGGAGAATTTCCTGGGGGTAAAAAGCGGCCGGTGCATAAGGCTGACAACCTTACCACCATCCTGGGCCACTGTCACATAATCTGGGAACCTTAACTTCCTGAAACCCTCTGGGCACCTCGGGCCTGTAAAGGGACTGATTTACCTTTACTTCCCTGACTAGGAAACTAAACTCTGGTCTATTTTCATATTACACCCAAATCGAACAGTCTGAACCGTTAATTCTCTGATCTCACATGGCCTGCAACTGTAAATATAAGCTTATCATCATCATGACAGTCTCATTGGGTGTGATGCTGTGTAGGCGAGTAGACAGACCCTGGGGGTTGGAGGAATCTGCTGCCTTCACCTGCAGGGTAGAAGATATCTACCAGACAACACAAGATCACATCCCAGAAGACTTGCAGCCATGAGCATCCATGGGAACCCAAAATCTTGCACATCAGCTAGTCTGTGTGACAAAATAGTATCACCAAAATGCTGTGAAAGGTGGAAAGTCTATATGTTTATTCATACATTCATTAATTATACAAGATATCAGATTTTAAAGAAGTTGATTGTGGCCTTATGACACCATGTAGTCTGGTCATATAATAATTATTTTTGAGGTACCTGATGCCTCCATCTTCAGGGTGCATGTGCCTGAAAGTGGAAGTAGCAGATTTTTGCTATCATCTAGCTAGTTTCTGCTTGATTTGTGATATACTGCATACTCTGTGGCAGCACACAAAGATGCAAGACATTTTCATTGCTATGCTGAAGTGTGCTTGTGGCTGTAAAAAAGTAAAGTGATCCCATGACAGGGCCTGTGTGGTCCCAGAGGGTGGGTAGAGGTATTGCTCTACTCTTCCATGACCGCGGCACTAGAAGGGGGTGAGTGGTCAGCAGCACGCCCCAGCCGCACTTCATGCCCGGGAAAGACTCGGTACCCATTTTACAGGAGGCTGGGTGGGCCCCAGGGCCGGTCTGGATGGGCACAAAATCTCATCGTCACCGGGTTTCGATCCCGGACCGTCCAGCCCATAGTCAGTCACTATACCGACTGAGCTACCCGGTACTTGTAGCTGTTCTGTTTAAATTCAAATATTGTGCGACTCTTGCAGCAGTCTGTATCTACATGACAGTTAAGAAAACTTGCTGAAAAATAGTTCCCTCTTGTGTGTTTAAAATGGTTTTGGCTAATGTATTAGATCTTCTTCCTACTATCATGCATTGTCTGGATGTGATGAAGGGACCAGCCAACTGGTTCACCAGTTAACCTGCCAACATTTTGTCAGTATTAGTAAAAAGCATCTAAACCTTCTATGGGGCCCAACTTGACTCCTATCCAATTGCAACTGGGTGGGCTATGATGCTGTCCGCTCACCTCCATCTGGTTCCAAGGTTAAGAACATACGAAGCTATACCTATGCTCCTCCACATGCTCTTGTGGTCTGATAATTAAGATGAGGGACAACTTTACATTTATCGTTGGCCTTACCTTATGCCACTAACATTAGAGCTCGCAATTTGACATGAACTTCAGTGACTTGAGTCACATCCTCACTATCTGTGCCTCTGAATTCTGTTGTAATATTATTCTGGTCACTCAAGTGATGACTTTTTGGGAGACGTTCCCATGAAAACTGTGTATTTTGTCCCCCACCCCCGCCCCTTTAACCCTTTAAACGCCGAATTAAATCCCATCTGCCATTTGCTGGCATTATTTGGAGCTCACCATATTCTCCACGTTAGCAGGATAAGAGTTAATGTACTGAATCAGGAACAAAATTCAGTAGTTTTAAATACCTATATTCCCATACATATTAAGGTAACAGCAATGGTTCTGATATTACAAACATGAGAAATTTCACTCACATTCTCATACATAGAAACATTTGTAACCGGCCAGGGTCCATAGTTCAAATCTCGGACTAGGCAACCAAGAAGGTGAGCAGATAAACTGGTTGTTGAGCGTTGGCTAGTTTATATATTGAAAGGGAAGAGGTAAAGTTTGTTTGGTATGCACACGTGCACTTGCCAGGCTATATGAATGAGACTGTTGAGTTCCCCCTACCACATATGAATTGATTCTCTGTTTGTGATGTCAGCTATGGGCAAGTGTTCACTGTTGGTATCTGTATCACTAAGGCTTAGGAGGTGGTCAGTTGTGCAGAGATGTTCACTGTTCACAGTTGTGAATGCTAGATGAACAACGAGCAACCAGAAGTTGCTGGAACCAGAAGTTGTGGTGTTCAAACCTCAGTGAATAAAGAGTACTGAAAGAGCAAAGCAGTTTCTAATTCCCCTGTATATTCCTTGAGAGGGATCCGTGCCTACGATGAGCTACAAAGAATTGCAACTGAAGTCAGGCAGGTCAAACAGATGGTTACACATTCAAAATGTGAACCTTACAAATCAGATACAATTTGCAGAAAACTTATTTAATCTATGTGTAACATTAGGCAATGTGACTCTGCTGATGTTTTCTGCAGCAGCTGTGATTTCTGCATTACTGTTTTCAGTCTGGGATGGGGAGAGGATGTTACTGATTGATAGTAAACTGCCTGCCACCGTCTACATATTCTGTGACACAAAACTCAAGAATTTCCTTTTGATAGTGATGTATCTTCTTATGATAACAGTGTATAATTAAAAATTTACATACATTTTGAAATGGTGTCTTTGACCTCTGAATACTCCAGGTTGTCATGAACAGTGACATCAAATAGAAGAGAACTGAACGTTTCGCATAAGTTCTTGACATCAATTTTGGATCCTTCTCTAGGTGCATAATGGTCAGTTTCAAAGGTGTCATGGTTAAAAATGACAGCATGTCCCCTCCGTCTATGATGCATGTTGTACTCTTTTGCATCCCAGTCCACAGGCATCTCCACTTCCAATTCCACACAGCTGTACAAAGGCAATCTTTTAATCCTCTCTCCTGACAGCATTAACGTTTCTGTCATTAGAGTACTGTGTATATAATGGTGGTATTGGAACATTTGGAAAACCATATCTAATGGATGGTGTTGAGTATAGAAACTGAAAACTCTGAAAATTAATTTAAATTGAAAATACTATGTTATGCTCTATGGCCAATATATATATATATATATATACACACAAACATACATCAAGTACTGTGTGATGAATACAGTTTAACTTTTATTTTCTTTTTCCTTATGAATTCATTAAATTTGTACCAGATATTAGTAGCATATTGTCTGCTACCAGCAGTATGCTTCAGCTACACCACATGGCTGTTTATTAAGGATTTAAGAGATGATACTCTTTGACTTTGAATAATATCTGCTCTGAAGTGTTAACTGTAAACTGTAAGTAGTACTGAATGTGAAACTGTTAAATGAGTATGAAAGGAGGTGTCAGTCAGTTTAGTTAAAAGATGGGAGAAATCTGTGAATTCATACTGCCAGGGTATTTCACATACAGATACATTATTGCATAACACTGATGCTATACTGGAATTTGTAATTGCCTTGGCAGCTTTGAAACTCATAATCTGTGTTGGCCTAACAAATTATAACCTGAGAGGGTGTGGTTAGAATGGTCTTGCACCATTTCAGCCCTTTTAATGTGTAAATGTCATGTAATTCTAAGTACATTCTTTCATGCTGTAATGCCAACAGTTGTGTTCTTGTAAACAACTGCATTATCAAAAATCACTTATTTAAAACTATAGGGGTTATGGTGCAATATCTTCAACTGGTCACTGAATCTTAGTAATTAACCAACTTGATGCACAAAATCTTGTTTTGTAATAAGTTTATTAAATGCATTTAATAAACTTATTATGAAACAAGATTTTGTGCATCAAGTTGGTTAATTACTAAGGTTATACTGAGATGCACGGTCAGGAAAACATCAAAACTGGTCACTGAAATCGCACAATAGCCTATATGCCTATATGAAGGTTCGTTTTAATGAAACATGATAATTAGCTGTATGAGTAATATTTAGAAATACATTTTTTACCTTGCAGAAACAATCTGCATCTTCCTTACAATGTTGGAGCAGTTAATGCTGTTTTGGGAATGAGAAATTAATGTTAATTCAGAGAATTATAAGCAATGTGTAACTAAACTGTGCAGAATGCAGAATTTCGTTTTCATGTCCAGTCAGTCAATGTGTAGTGACCATTGTGCCTTAAAGGGTTAAGGTGCTCTTTCACCATATGCTTAGAGAAGTTTAAGAAAACATTAGTAAGGGAAGTCAATCTTTCAATAGATATTTGAACTGGGTATTTCTCAAATATGAAATAAATATAAATCACTACACAATGTTTGCTTTACCTGGAGTCACTATTGATGATGTGAGTGAATTCTGGTGTTGTGCTTGGAGTTGCATCAGTTTCCTCTTTGGAAAATTTGGGAGTGCTTTTCCATGCCTGTAGCTTCCGATTCTGTTCCGAAATGACCGGCTGTTTCATATCCAGGTTTGTTGGTCGTTGACCCCCACCCACAGCATCATCAACTTCTGTTGCTGTCTTCTGCACATCATGAACTTCATGAAGTTTATCACCAATACTGTCTACCACATCTGAGCTTTTACGTCGAGTTGACTTACATTCATCTTGTACATGTAGTGTTTCACTGTTTGTTCTTGGACGGCTTGCTGCAACTAATATTTTTTCACTGTGCTTGTCAGTCACATCTGATCCACTCCTTTTATGACCTGGTTTAAAAATTGCTTGTGCCATTGTGGTTTGGATATCTGTAAGTGAATGTGTTTTGATAGTAGCTGCTACACTTAGTATCTGTTTTCTTACTATCTCAATTCTGATAAATTTCTGAGTTCCCCTTCTGTAAAATCAGTGTCAGCTGTGAAGTCTATTATCTGTAGACTGATTAAACAGTCAAAGTATTTCGTGTTGCAGTTGTAATCTTCTCTGTGTTTCAATGCCTTAGAGCTTCTGGTTCTTTATGCAAAAGCTGAAAGATAAAACATTCTTTTATGATGGAGTCAAATCAGTGTTACAGCAGCCTGATCCATTTACTCTGAAGCATAAGTGGGAGAGGTACTGGGAGTAATGAATAGCATATTTTTGGATTCTTGAGAAATATTTTAGAATAATTACCACTTCTATAAATATAACTGTAAATCAAAATAAAGTCAGATTTAATGAAATGTGATCATGCAGGGTACAGGCTCATTGCTTGGGTTTAATCTGTAACAGGGACATTGGAATTTTCTCTACAGCACCATTGCTCAGGGCTTATATTCACAATGTATCATACACTACAACTGACCAATCACTTCCCATGTAGCACCAAAGCTGAGAATATTTGGTGCTTTGTCTCCATTTCAACCTTCATGAAAAGTGAAGGAATACCAACCAAATACTTCACCAAGTGTCCAGAATGCATTCAGTTTGTATGCCCAGAAGAATGTTGGGATAAATTTACAAGAGGGAGCAGAATCATACTGTTACCTTGAAAGATGAAAGGCTAAATTCATGTAGAATTAGTATCAGAACAGGCCAGTAGGCATAATCTCCGCTGCTGATGCTGCTACTGATGATAAATAATGAAAATTGTAAATGATGAAAATCATAATATCAAATGAACTATACAATATACATAAGTTTGTGCTATCAGCTGTAGCATTGCCAACAAATACCTTGCATTTAAGCTGGTACTGTTGGTTTGGTACACTTAAAATTGTATAAAGTACTCATACCACCTTGGAACCATGGATGTGGAATCTAAGAATCTGAAAATGGAAACCTAGAGGAGTTTAAATTGAGTATATAAGTGATTCAGAAAGTCAGTGAGTGAGGGAGTGAGTAGTGAGTCAGTGGATGAGTCAGTGAGTCAATCAGTCCGTCAGTCAGTCACTCAGACAGTCATGAAGTGACTGAGTGAGAGAGTAAGTAAGCAAGTAAATAAGTACCTAAGTAAGTAAGTTAAATTCAGCTGGCTGAGCCTAGAGTCCATTGGTGGTTATTTATGATCACGATATTGAACCTTTACGTTCCACAAAATATAGAGGAGTTTGGCCATAAGCTTTTCAAGTAGTGCCCTACGCCAGTGAGTTACTGGTCATGGTGATGATGACAGTGACAGTGGTAGAGATACAGATACATAGCAATAGCTGATTGAAATCTTTTTAAATTGCTGTGTTGTCAGGTAGAGAATAAAAGTAAAGTTTTCCCTCTGCACATCATGAAGGAAAATGGGAGTTTGGAAGTGTAGCTGCACTCTTTCTTAATTTTGGCACTACATGAATGTGAGGGGTCAATTTCATGCTCTGGATACTTTACTAATGAGGAAAAATACCACCATATCCACTGAATAGGAGGCTAGATGGATGTCATTGCCAGTGTGGATGATATTGCTGTTCTGTAGAGTGATGAAACACTCATTTTGAGTCAGGGTAATACAATAACAATGCAGATTGAGTTGGATGTGGATTGAAACATCATAAATGTCTGTAACATTTTATTTTGGTGTTTTGCTGGAGAGTCTGAGTTGAACTTTAATCAGAATAAGTTGTCATGTACTGTATTCAAAGTAGATATTTTCTAAATGTGAATCAGACACAATGCCACAAAGCTAAGCAGTTTGATTTCAAAACAAAGGAAGCGTGGGACAAATACAGACATAGAAAGAAAGGCTGTTGAAAAATGCCTGTCAAATAGCATCACCTGATCAGTTAGCCTTATCTTGCAGATAAGGTGTGTAATATATGACAGTTACCATGGTTATATCAACATATCTTAATGATAGGACTGTTGAACAATGTCAGTCCTTACTGACTGGTACAAAGTTAAGGTAACTTTTGTGTGTGTGAAGACTTCTAATTACACTGACACACCAGTCAAGTCACATATCTGCCCTAGTCTTCATTGCAGTGGCCTTACCTATTAATGCACTTTTCCCAGTGTGTAATGAGATTATAAAAGTGTGGGCTTAGTCCAGTCAGCCAGCACTGTGCCAAATTTAACACATGTTCTTAGTAATTAACGAACTTAATGGCACAAATACTTGTTTTACAATAAGTTTATTTTATGCCTCTACATGTTTTGAGCACTATGTGCTCATCATCAGGAGGTCAAAATTGTATTATACAGCATCTGGTATCATCACACCTGTAGGTGGCCATCCCATGCACAGGTTGAGAGCAGAGTCCTCTCTCAACCTGTGCATCCAGAGGTTATGTGGGGAAGGAACAGAGCAGATAGTTTACCTCTGCATTGTCATGAGTTTTACAGGAGTATATTTGTGTTTGAAATGAATTACCATCAAGACTGATGACATATCCATTAAAAAAAAAGTTTTTTTTTACAGGTATTGCTAACTTTTTCATAGTTGTGTTCATAGTGATTGTGTAACTTGAAATTGCTCAACAAAATTTTTATTAGTCCTTTCGTTTTATTTTTGCCAGTATGGTGACTAGGCTGCAGGCTCAACTACTGAGGAATCATGGTTCGATTCCAACAGGGGCAAGAAATTTAGTTCTTCAAAATGTCAAGACTGGTTCTGAGGCCCACCCACCCTTCTAGTCATTGAATACCAGGGAATCCTATCCCAGTGCTAAAACAGCTAGGGCGTGACGATGACCACTTACCTTAATATGGTGCCAAGTTTATGAATGAGTGGAGCTATACCTCCATACCCTCATATGTCTTTGTGGTGTGCATAGGAAAAACTGTACCTTTACTTTATCATACAAAACACGTAAATACACTTTCTGGTAAAATGCAGAGATTTGTAATATTACATGACAGGTGGTACATATATTTGCTACTGGCTGTTTTACCAGTACTTAATAAAAATTTAAAATAATCAATTTTAACGACAGAACTTATGTGTCTGAATTGTTTACACATGTTTTATGCATACCTAATACTTGCTATTTTACAATAGCAGAAAATTGTATAAACTTGTGTAAATAATAAAACAATGAATTTGAACCTCACAATGACCACTAGGTATGTATGTATGTATGTCCTTTATTTTCCGTAAATCTTCCACAAGATATGGAAATAGTCATGTCACTAACAGTAAGAAACACAGCAATAGAATAGCAATGTACATGGTTGAGAGGAAGTTTGACAGCAATAAAAAATGCAATGAAACTTAGTACAGTTAGGTTACAAGAGTAAATTTCAAGTATATAACTTATCATACTAATTACAAAATCTAGTTGTAATATACAACATTTATTACAGTACAGATTACAAGTTTCATAGTAGATAACATAAGCATGAGGGAGAAAAGAGTATAGATAAATAAAGTCATATAGTTGATATAACCTTATTGTCATTTATGGTGATCAGATGTCATTTGATAAAATTCCTCTAGGCTGTAACATGAATGTTCAAGTAGATAGGCCTTTAATTTAGTTTTAAATTGTTTAAAGTCATTAGAAAGCCTTTTAATATGAGATGGTAGATGGTTGTAGATTCGGCTT
>Ga0123354_10017932_pt1 | contig 11093 bp, 6 predicted proteins | sample TergutLab28metaG_2_FD_97872 | JGI IMG/M metagenome (GOLD analysis project Ga0123354, IMG submission 97872) | Labiotermes labralis P4 segment gut microbial communities from Petit-Saut dam, French Guiana - Lab288 P4 | ecosystem: Host-associated > Arthropoda: Insects > Digestive system > Gut ... | reverse complement strand
TGGGTGGCTGTGGGAAATTTAGAGGGGTGTTAAATTTTATTTTTTTTTAAAAACGGGAACGGTGTTGGGGGGGGGGGGGGGGGGGCACAAAGAGCAGAGTACACGTCAGTGCTGTCGTTTCGTTACGAAGCCCCCGCTTTCTGACCTGTAATTCCCTTTCTCTCGATGTTCATCAGTTCTTTCCTCGTCTCCACCACTTCAATCGGCTTTGTTTTCCCGAGCGACGTCAAGTAATCGAAAACACAAATTTGCTTTTACAAACAAGCGTGTCTGTGTGTGTCTGCTGTTTCCATTTTGGGGGAAAATAGACATCACACTCACTCGTTCAAAGGGCTGCGTCTTTCATATGGCTTCACTATATCGTTTTGTGTGTGTGTGCGTGCGCGCGCGTATGTGATTTTTTTTTTCTCCAATGAAGGGACAGGAAAGAGAAGTGTAGAGTTTAACAACAGGATAGAATTCGAAATGGAAATGAAACCTTGTACATGCGGTGTACAAACAAAGCAGTTTCGTTACCGAGAACGTGGCGATTTTTCCCAAATGTCATTGGTTCACATCTCCAGGGCCGTTGTCGAGGAAAGTACTACTGTAAACGACTTTAATATTTAGGGGACTCTGGCTGTAGTTGGTCTGTTGTATCAGCCCGTATGGCAAGGTGGCTATACCTGATCAATGGCTAGAGAGATATGGAAGAAAGTGAGGTCTTTATGTTCTTTGTACCGTGCATTGTGATACGATTAAGTAATGTTAACTAACCAAATGCACTTTTTAAATTAATGCTTTAATTCAACTATTCTTGTCTTCTACATGTTTCTAACATCTTATGTTCATCATCAGGAAGACTGCTTGCATAAATGCGTGAAAAACATATAAAACTGCATGTACAATATGGTCATCCTAATGATAAACATGGATGTTCGAAACAAGTAGAAGACAAGAAGAATTGAACTAAAACATTGGTTTTAAAAAGTGAATGCTGTTGGTTAGCATCACATAAAAGTGAGGTATGTTTTTAGGTGCGTTCGCAAAATTGCGAAAAGCGACTGTTAGCTTCATCATATCTATCTGTCGGTGCGTCCGCATGGAACAACTCGATTCTCACTGGACGAATTTTCCTGAAATATGATATTTGAGTATTTTTCGAACATCTATAGAGAAAATCCAAATATCATTAAAATCCCACAAAAATAACGAGTACTCCACATGAAGACCAATATGCATTTATGATCCTGTCTCGCTCAGCTCTTCTTAGGATTATAAATGTTTCAGACGAAAGTTGTAGAGAAAATTAAAACACAACTTTATGTTCAGTAACTTTCTTTTGGAAATCATACCGTTTATAAAATAACGTGGAAAAATATTGTAGAGCCGGGCAGGTCACAGATGACAGTATGGCTCATGAGTATTGCTTGGATACCTAAGGCTACAAACACACACTCCAGAGTATGTAATACTAACTGATTTTCCTCTGCAACAATGGTCGTACGAAAGCGCTTCACTGTTACGTTATACGTACATTGTCCGTGCTTTATATGCTTGTAGACAGTGAGAGAAATGACGACATAGGCCGACCTCTAAATCACATTTGTAGGTTTGCTCTGACCATTGTGTTCTTCATACCGCTTTGTTGTCAGAGCAGTCTTACGTACAGCAGTGCTGGGTGTCGGTTAGTAGACTCCAGTTGAAATGTGATGGCACACGGTGACGCACGGGAGGGGAAGTGAAGGGGAAACTGGCGAATGGAGTGGGTAGCCAGTACCCTCCACACTACCTCGGAACTTGGTGTAACCATCATTACTACGGCTGATGCGCACACCTCGGCTGCCAGTAGTCGACTGAACTGACACCCCTGCCGATTTAAATGGACTCGTCCGTTTCGCCGAAAGACGAAATCTGATTCTGCGCGTGTGCCATCACATTTCAACTGGCCTCTACACGTCTTTTAGAAATGGTAAGCAGTATTCCTGATAAAGCGAGAGCCATCGCCGTCTAACTTGCTGCTGATAGGGGTGGGCAGGTTTCAGGAAAGGTCGCAGAAAAGTGTGTACCATTGGCGACAATTCACGAACGCGTAATAAATTACGTAACTGATAAAATCTTAATGAGGAGTTTCGAACGGTACTCAAAGCCTACCTCACTGATTATAAATTTCTACTTCTGTCCATCTCCTATTATTATTATTATTATTATTATTATTATTACTTTTTACTATAATTTTTGTAAATAAATTATTACTTAAATTTATTCTCTGTGTTAAATTATGCGCACGTGACTTCAAAATTTAACATTGTTGCCATGTTTGTAATTTTCCGCTTACAAACAATATTGCGCATATAATATTGTAGTTACGTGTTTGATCCATCTCCGTATCAGATTTCACAGGCGTAGCTTCAGAGATTCACTAATACTTGCTATCAGACCGAAAGCTAATGCCAGTTTTCGCGCGTTTTTTTGCCTTGTTCCTTGACTTTCAACAAGAGCTGCATATTTTTTACAGGGGCATTTACCACGCATCACTTCATGGCATAAAGTTAGTGGCGCTACTGTCATTCCTGAAACACATACTTGCACCTGCCCATATTTTTATTACTGATTTTAAGAGATAAAATGTACGGCCCTTGGTGTTCTGTAGTGGTACTCATTTCATACAACATTTCGAGAAAATAGGTCATATGTTTCATTCACATATACAGTATGGTGATCCCAGAGGCGCACTTTTTTTTTCTTTGTGTGGAAGTAAGTAAGTAAGCTAAAAATATATATCGTGAAGAAGCACAAATGTAACAAGTACAGTGGACTGTCCTTAACTGACGCTTTCTTAACAAGCTGTCTACCTTAATCGCATTGATACGAACCAAAATGCAGGCGAAAATGATGACTTGTTGTTACTTTAACAACAAGCCATCATTTTCGCCTGCATTTTGGTTCGTATCAATATGACATTGTTATTACAGACATTTGAATATTATTATTGCGCGATGTGTCTGTACATGACACAGCAGTCAGTGTGTTAATATGCTTAGGAAACGCCAGAGATTATTTTTCACTTTCTGTTCCGTTTTATTATTTTATTTTACACCGGTAAGCGGAAATCCACTTTATCAACAAAAGAGACAAAGTGAGAGAAAACTTTGAATAAAGAAATTACAACACATGCCGCTGCAATACCAAAGGAGAGCTGCACAATAATTAATTGTTGCTGCGACTCTTTGAGGAAGTAGTGTTAAATAGTTAAGCTTGATTTTAATTGAACAACCTTTGCGGACCACAGCACCAGTCAGATACGAGTGTCTGAGTCAGAAAAAAGTGTGTAACTTTGGTTGTGCACAGTCTGTGTTTTCGTAACTGATTGTCTTGCTTTCTCTCTATCGCTTTCTATCTCTACACATAAAACACCCAGAAAGTCGTGTTTTGAACTGCACTGGATATCTTGTCTCTCCAAGTCCCATCGATTTCTTGTGAGATTTGAGAACATTTTGCTGAAGTCAGGTTCCTGAGGCTGTATCTGAGGGTATGATCCTCGCGTTTTCCAGTTCAGGAGGTCTGCAGTACCGGAGAGGGGAGGACAGTTCATCTGTTCGATATTCTGTTCTAGTATGTTATATTCTTGAAGGATGTGGAGTGACACGGTGGAGGCAGGTGTTGCAGTTCAGCGTGTCCACGCTGCACATGAGGTGTCCTGTTTAGCACTGGTCGCGGTCTAGATTTGTTTGTTGTTCAATGTTAGTGAAGACAGCACGTCCCTTTACGTTTCAGCACTTGTTGTTAACTGTGTGTCGCTTTGGAAACAGTGGATATAGTACGTTAACTGACTGCATCGAACAGCGTCCTGCTTGAGAAGCTATACATCGCTGGGCTAGTCACAAAATGCTTCCACCCCATCGCCAACCCCTTTTCAGAAACTTAAGCTTTGTCACCGTTTTCGCAAGATACCCGTACGTTGTATGTTACCAGTTTGTAGGCGCATTCGCAGAATTGCGAAAAGAGACTGTTAGCTTCGTCACGTCCGTCCGTCTGTCCAAAAGGAACATCACGGCTACCACTGGACGGATTTTAATGCAACTTGCTACTTGAGGATTTGTAGAAAATCTGTTGAGAAATTTTAATTGTGATTAATATCTGACAAGAATAATTGCTACTTTACACGAAGACCTATGTAAATTTGTGATGGTATCTCGTCGAATTCGTATTAGAGTGAGAAGTGTGTCAGATAAAAGGTATATAGAAAATCAAAACACACATATTATGTTTAATAACTTGTTTTCGAAAATTGTGCCATTTATGAGATAATGTGGAAAATATGGTACAGCCAGCCAGGCCACGGATGAAAATACACTGTGGCCCAGAAAAAGGTGCGATTTGCACGCCGGATAATTAAGGCAAGAATACAGTCACGCGCTCAGAATACTTATTGTTTTACGACAACAGTGTAACGGTCCTCCATGTGATGTTATACGTACATTTCTTGTATTTTTAAATACATTACCGTTATAAAACACAATTGTGGGAATTATTTTGTTATATGTTTCTGAACATCAGAATATTGACCATTCCTTTCCGCGAAGTACATAAAGCGTACTTCATTGGAAAAGTGATGTTTGTCTTTCAGCTCAGGCTGCAGATTTAACCTCCGAAAGGACTGCAAATTTTGATTGCATTGCTTTATGTCTAACCTATTTAGACCAATGCCTATTGAGAACGGTTATTTTTATTACATGCCGATTCGTATAACTCTTACTTTGTGTGAAACTTTAACCAATTTGCATACATTGGCTGAGAATTAATTGACATTACAACAAATTCATAAATCAGAGGCTGTAGAATTTAATAAGACCTAAAATTTATTTGGAACGTTTTAATATAGTGATTATTGAATGACGTAAAAGCCTCTCAGCAACAGCAGTTATGTATTCTTCGTTGTATCACAGTCCGAATGCGTATATAAAATCATTTAAACATCTAACGCAGTTTTAAATTTAGGAAACCATAACTGCCCAAAAATTTACACTTTCTTGAAATCTTGGGTGTTAAATATTTAGTGAGGTACAAAGGAAAGATAATGCACATGTTTATTCTGGATTATAGTGTCAACAGCAGCTTGTGTTTATCGTTTTACGAATTTTTAAAAATTATTTCTGCCATAATAGGAACGAAAGGAAGAAATTTATTTGTCGGCCGGTGTGCAGTAAATGAGTATCATGCGCACAGAGAAATGCAAGTTCAGAAGGTATGAACGCCGTGCTGATCAGACTGTCGTAGGAAGCGTTAGTGTTATGTAAAGGCATTAGCTGCTGGCGTGGTGCGTTTTAGGGCTCCGAAGTATGAGATTTACAAAACAGATACTGCAGTTTCTGTTGAATTCACTCCCTTGTAGTAACACATTCGTACGACGCACCGTTCAGACGATAAAGTGGGATACGACACGATATTTTTTCGTTTTTAGGCACGTTCGCAAAGTTTCGGAAAGCTGCTATCAGCTTCGTCATGTCCGTCCGTCTGTCCGCATGGAACAACTGGGCTCCCACTGGACGGATTTTCATGAAAGTTGATATTTGAGTATTTTTCGAAAATATGTTGAGAAAATTAAAGTTTATTAAAATCGGACAAGAATAAAGGTTACTTTATATGAAGACCAATATACACTTTTGATCATATCTCACTCAGTTCTTATAATGAAAAATGTTTCAGACAAGAGTTATAGAGAAACTCGAAGCACACATTTTATGTTCGATAACTTCCCCCCTCCCCCCCAAAATCGTACCGTTTATGAGATAATTAGTACCTTCGGTAAGAACACGCAACAATTTTTCACATTTTTCCATAACATGTGAAATAAGCTGGCACGCTGAAAATATTACAATCAAAATGAAGCATACAAGCTTTTTTAATCCTCTGTTCTTATGTGTAGCAAAACTGATTAACATGCAATTTAACATGAAATGTGAAGAACTAGCACTGCTTATATGAAAGTGGTCACTGGTTCGTCATGAACACATCATATTGTTACATTCTCGTATGAAGCACAGTCTTTAGCCTCCAGTTCTGCTAATGCTTATTTTTTTAGCTTACATTCTTACGAGAAAAACAGGCAATGTACGTATAACGTAACATTGAGTCGCGTTCTTGCAACCATTGTTGCAGTGGAGAAGCAATAAGTATTATATATGATGAATGTTTGTTTGTAGCCTCAAGTACCCAGCATGCAGTGCGCATGCATCGTATTGTATTGTCATCTGTGGCCTGTCCGGCTGTGCAATATTTTTCCACATTATCTCAAAAAACGAAACAATTTTCGAAAAGAAAATAGTTATGGAACACAAAATGTGTGTTTTGATTTTCTCAGCAGCTTTTGTCTGAAACATTTATTATTCTAAGAAGAACTGAGTGATGTCTGACCAAAAATGTATATTGGTCTTCATGCAAAACGCCCGTTATTCTTGTGAGATTTAAATGAAAAATGAAATTTCTCTACAGATGTTCGAAAAATACTCAAATTTCAAAATTCCAGAAACCCCATTCAGTGGGAGCCGAGTTGTTCCATGTGAACGGACGGAGAGACAGACGGACAGACATGGCGAATATAATAGTCACTTTTTAAGATTTGGCGAACACTCCTAAAATGTTTGTCACAGTTTTATTCAAACCTGCTTCCTGGTTTGAGGCATTTATATCCCCATTTGGACTGAGCATAGTGGAATTAATATGCATAGTTAATTATATCTTTTGCTGCCTCAGCTTTGTTGACATTTGATCCGAAGTATAGGAAGGTGCCACTGACAAAACATGTGTTAAGTTTATGTGACTGTATTTCGGATCATAAGTGTGTGGTTGGGAGAATATATGGGCCTATGAATGGAATATTCACAGGGGAATGAGTAAATTGCATAATAATAGCTTTGTAGGTATTAATGTTCACCAAAAATTGTTAGAGGCTGGCATAGCGTCGTCAGTGGAGCGACTAAACTACGGGCTGGACGATCCGATGTTCTAATCCTGTCAGAGACAAGAGACTTTCCTCTTCTTCCACACGTCCGCACTTACCCTGGGACCACGAAGTCTCCTATTTAGTGAATACCAGACGTTTTTCCGCGGGGGTAAAGCGGCTAAGAAGTGAGGTTGACCATGCACCACCGTATCATGCTGAGGTTGACAGTGATTGTAGCTACGACACTCCTCACCCTGTGTGCCTTCACGGCACGTATAGGGTAAATTTACCTTTTACTAGAAATTCTTAGGATCGCCAAATGAATGACCGGCACAGTATCACGCATGGGGAGAGCATTAATACTTACCACATTTTAACTAGAGAAACTGATTGGAAAAGATCACTTTGGACGCATAGACCAGCGTGAGCGGGTAATGTGTGAAACCGTACAAATAAAGCGTTTGTTAGTAATTTAGGTAGCTGCTGTGACATGATAAAGTAAAATAAGAGTGAGATGTATAGTGATAATACAAGTTGTTTCTATAGAAGGGGCAACCAGTGTGATGGCACGCTGTTAATGCGTTGGTAGGCCTGTACTGAATATATTATTATTATTACTTTTAACACGTTATCACACAGAATTCAAGATCAGTAAACATGCTTATGCCGATTTGAGTAAATAATATAGTAATGGTTGTAAGATAAATTGCTATGAAGGAATAGACTGGACAGAACTGGCTCAAAATGTGTACTGAACATTGGGGTTCTATAATAGCAGGGAATTTCGTAACCGTGAGGCTGACTGTCCTCTGCTGTGCATCTTAGAACCCTGAAAGATCCTCAGAGCCCATGCCAGAGATTCACTTTTAAAGACGAGACTGCCCGTCCTGAGGCATCCTCCATGGCGGTCCCGTGATGGAGACCTTGTTCCAATGCACTGCGACAGGATAACCAACTTAATTGGAAGCCGAGCGGAAAATTTGTTCCCGGTTGTAAACCTAGTTGTTCACTAGCATATAACCCGTGTAGCCGAGGTTTTGCCCTATCCAGAGATTTAGCTTTAATGGAGATGCTTCTAGCCTGCACATTACGCCAACCAAAACTGTTTGGAAGGGGAGCTTACCATTTGAATATATAAAGTTTAGTTTATGGCTTGTTGTTGCACAAATGAGGTTACCATTACAGAGCAGTGGAGTGGATAAAGGAATAGAATATACACAAAGAAAGGAGACTCTTCTGTAGCAGAAACTGTTCAAATGCCATGGAACTTGATATCGAAACACAGACTTATGGTGCCATGTCATGTGTGCTTCCCACGTAAGGTAAGTTTTACATAGATTTAGTCATTTTACGAATCTTGGCATGAACATCATGTCATTGGAAGTAGTCTGTATTCGTAATTAAGACTTCCATACCATCGATGATGCCAAGGTGGAGGCTGACGAACTGGAGGTGAAAGTGACACTAGCGTCATTTGACGTAAGAACTGTGTACGTTTGTGAGGTAACATGTCTAAAGGAATGTACGCATTTAGTTCCGGCGTTTAGTAGACATTACAATGTTAAGATTTTCGAAGCAAGTTATCGACATCGTGGGATTTTAGGTTTTTCGGTTTTCACGACCGTTTAGCTGAGGCTTCTTCTCCTAGGATATTATGTCTGGATCTTTGAAGATGAGAAAGCCACATTGTCTCGAAAGGTCGGGCACGGGTTGTCCAGTGAGGAGGGCGTCATATTTCAGAAGAACGGAAAATTTCTCTTAACCGGTTTTATTGCAAACACTAATTAAACACTGGGGATAGGATGGAGGGAGACGAGAAATGTACAAAGAATTTTGGTGGGGGAAATCTCTTGTGAACAGGTAAGGAGCTGGCTGGAGGGAAGTAATTTGTGACGGTGTGAGGTGGGTACAGTAGTGTCCTGCGGCGGACTTTGTTTTTAGCCGTGTTTAATCGTCGGATTCTGATACTGATGAGTTAGTGAATGCAAATATGTAGCTATAACCATAGTTCTCTTTACACTCTTATTACGACCGAAAAATTTATAATTATTATTTAATCATATTATTTATTAGTAATCACATTGGTTCTCCTTTAGTTTTGGATCCTCCTGATCTACAAATTCCTACACGGAATCTGCGAGCGTTCTTGGGCCTGTTTATTCAAAACTGTGTTTCTGCCACGTGAACATCAATGGCAGGTGTTGTTCTTAGAGACAGTGATATATTTAGACAACGAAATATTTCCTCTAATCATATTTTATGTAAGTTGTCAGTTTTATTGTTGATTTAAATGTCATATCAGAGATGTAATTGGAAATGAAATTGTATTCTTTGTCGTTGTAGGACTAGCATTTAAATCTGTAATTGGCAGGCGGGCCGTTGCTTTAGCACCTAAATAAATCCTCGTACAAACCTAAATTGAACTGAAATGAACTGTTGTTCTGTCCTGGCTCTAATGAAATTAAGTAAAACTGCAGGTTTTACACTTCTCTTTCAGTAAGATCTTTCGCCTGAGTTAGACTGAGACTCTTGAGTACAGAAATTTGTTAATGTATTAACTAGTGTTAACGTTTGCTGGAGAGGACAGGAAGTAGGAGCCATGACCTGCTGGACCGAAAAGCAATCGAAGGGAGAAATTCGAATCACTTCTTGATTGAATTAGTGACTGCTCTTTGCCGGATGAGCAGTCTCCATTTCCCGTCTGTTTTTCGTCAATGACGAGGGTCGGAAGTGACAGGAAATGTCTGCAGTTTGGTTTATTAGCCAACAACCGCAGCGAGTGAATGGTCTTCACTCTTGCTAATGCGAAAAGTGGCCTGGTAACGATCTTTAGGGTGTCTGCAGTGTGTTAACAACATGTACTGGGAAGTACTAGGTCAACTACCGGTTTGTCAGTTACATAAATAACCTATTGTAGCCATGCACATTAAGTAACAGAGCAATGATTTTTTCACTTCTTCAAAATAATGTACGAACATCCTCGCAACTTACACTTCTCATCCTTTACTGAGTTAGTTCTAGGCTGGCAATCCTTTTTAAATTCATTTATGACCTATACGGTTCTCTAATATACCTGTTCTTACCGTTTGTTTCAAGTTTGTAAAGATGCGTGTGCCAGTTTCTGGACTCTTCAACTAAGGATTAATGTTGACCATGAAGGCATAGGTAGAGGTGGACATGAAACTTCATGTGCTTTAATGCTGGCTGTCAGTTGCACGTTTATGCCTCTCTTTACCCGGAGAAAGAACCCGCAGTACCCAATAATTGAAGAGGATGTGACTTGTTCCCAGAGCTGGTCGTGACTTGACAGCGAGCAGGAGAGTGCTGCATTGTCCCTATTATTTGTAGGCTCTGTCCTTTCCTAAGATCTTGAATTTATTGTGGGAGGGGGGAGTCGTACTGGACAGTATGGACATTAACCCATTATATTTAGTGAAATATATCTAATGAGCCATTTAAGGTTTCATGATTATCTGATGTTCAAAACATGTTCTCATTTTCGTCCTGAGGCTATTTGAGAATAGTGTGCTGAGGAAGATATTTGGGCCTAAGAGGGACGGGGTAACAGAGGATTGGAGGGGATTGCATCATAAAGAGCTACGTGATCTGTATGCGTTACAAATATTATTCGGGTGATCAAACAAATGAAGAAAAATGAGATGGGTAGGTCATGTAGCACGTATAATGACAAGGTGGGATACATACAGGTTTTTGATAGGTAAACATGAGGGAAAGAGACCACTTGGAAGACCTAGTCTTAGATGGGAGGACAATATTAAAATTGATTTTGGAGAAATAAGTTTGGGGACATGGAATTTATTGATCTGGCTCAGGATAGGGAGAAGTGACGGGCTATTGTGAATGAGGTGATGAACCTTCGATTTCCATAAATGCAGGACATTCTTAGCTTCACAACACTGCGTTACAGCTGTTGTGTTTTAATTTTGGATGCCTTTGAATTACACTTTAAAGATCAAGATATATAGAACTATAATTTTGCTTGTTGTTTTGTGTGGGTGTGAAACTTGGTCGTTGACATTGCGGAAGGAAAGGAAACTGAGGGTGTTTGAGAACATGGTGTTGAGGAGAATATTTGGACCTAGGAGGGACGAGGTAACGGGGGAATGGAGGAGATTGCATAACGAGGAGCTAAATGATTTGTACTCCT
>Ga0123354_10017931_pt1 | contig 11093 bp, 7 predicted proteins | sample TergutLab28metaG_2_FD_97872 | JGI IMG/M metagenome (GOLD analysis project Ga0123354, IMG submission 97872) | Labiotermes labralis P4 segment gut microbial communities from Petit-Saut dam, French Guiana - Lab288 P4 | ecosystem: Host-associated > Arthropoda: Insects > Digestive system > Gut ... | reverse complement strand
TGGGGAAACCGGAGGGAAAGAGATCACTGGGGAGACCTAGGCATAGATGGGTGGATAATATTAGGATGGATCTCCAGGAGGTGGGATGTGGGTATATGGACTGGATTGGGCTGGCCCAGGATATAGACAGGTGGCGGACGCTTGTGAGTGCGGTAATGGGCCCACGAGTTCCGTGAAATGCGGGGAATTTCTTGACTAGCTGCAAACCAGTTAGCTGCTCAAGGACTCTGCACCATGGAGTAAGTAATTAAGTACGCCTTTGTAATTAACTCACCGCATGGAGCACAGTCCTTCTTAAGGACGTAAAGAATTTGCAGCTACTCAGGACATTCCCTGCCTTTCATGGAAACCAAGAATTCATCGGTCGCCCTACCCTGAGCTACATTAATCCAGTCCGCACTTTCACAGCGTCTGTGCTCGTCGTATTACTCTTCAATCTGCGTCGACGTCTTTCATGAGGTATCTCCTCCTGCAGGTACGTAACGCTGACTGCCGCATAATGTGTAAACATAAAAGCATGGAATTCATCACGTTTCATAAGTGCACATGTTCATTCCAGCAATCGCTTTCATAATGTGTGCTTGTTAGACGAATAGCCGAGGGTTCAAAGAGAAACATTATGTTCGAGTCCCATCCTGTTAAGACTTTATTAAGACCGTCCACAGATGCGTGATACAGAAGTCGACACAAGGTCGAGATCTGCCGATGCCGAACTGAACATCGGTACAGGCCCTAAATCTAATGTTTCACCCCGTGTGACTTGAAGTCTACATTGAAGATGAAGACTGAGAGTTCCTCCGCAATTTCGGTGTCCTACTATAACATTACATGGTATCACATCCCAGTAGACACTAATTATCGGCAGACACCTCGTTATAACGATAACAGTCCGGATGTGTATTTCGGTTTCTATTTCGTTGTATATTTAAAAACCATCGCTGAGTGTTAACAGCAGTGGCAGGCTCTCGGTTTCACAAAGGCAGACGTTCTTCAAAGATCAACTGCACGACGGACCACAGCTGTGTGTATGGTGTCTTGTTTGAAAATTACTTAAACTTTTTGACGTAAAGTAATGAACATTTATGTGTCTCAAGAAAGAATCTACAATAATGGAGACGTAAACAGATCCGTCAGTAACGCTGGAGAAAATAAAGACGAAGTACTAGCACAAAAATAAAAATGGAAGGGAAACAGCATAGAGCTGATTCTGGTGGAAGTAATTTAGGCAAAGAGAACAATCAATATACGACAAATAAAATGCAAGTTGACGTCACAGGATAATAAAAAGACAAAAAAAAAACTCAAGTACAGGTACTTGGCATTTGAAGAGAAGTTAGAAGCATCGCCTCTCCTGACGTCACAGACACCCTAGGTGGTAGGGAAGGGAGTAAAAGTATATATCCCAAATCTTTGCAGATTCCCCTTGAGCACAAAACCCTCTATCGACGTATTGGCTAAAACGTTTGGAACGTCCCGCCACACACACACACACACACACACACACAGAGAGAGAGAGAGAGAGAGAACGACGGTTTCAATACACTGTAGATGCAAAAATAAAACCGGGTCACAAGATTGGCAACATACCGCCAGCATCTATAGTGTCTGGATTTTACGCTATGTATAGGTAATGGCCTCATGCATAACTGCACAGACAAAAGCATTAGAGCCAGAGGCCATTTACACCATCTATGCACAGCATGTAGAGTCTGTGGGCTGAAACCTAAAGCACAGGAAAAAATGACCAAGATCCCAACAAACTCACTCGGATAATTGTCCCTGACGAGGATATAAATCAAGGCCGACAACTGGAAAAATGTTGAGTTTATTCAGTAATTTGTCCTGCTCTCTTCATGTCTCTATGATCCGGACGGCCGAGGAATAGACGTTAGATTCCCAATAGAGGTAAAAGATTTGTTGCCTCTCTACAACGTCCATTCAACCTCCTATACAATATGTACGGTGCTTTATTTTCTCGCGGGTAAAGCAGCGGAGGCGTAAATTTAACAACTCACGTGCACCAAGCACCCAGGTTAAGAATGCTTCCAGTTACACCTTTATCCGTTCTTAGCTCTCAGCCGGTAGACATGCCCTTGCTTCAGGGAATCTAAGTGGTTCCTCAGAGGTGTGGGAACACTTGCATCAATGATTCACACACATATCTATTAATTTAGTCACATGTATCGATGACTACTGTTATTTTATTTATGACCGTAAACTGTCTAAAATGATTATAGAGGCGTTATTGTTACTGATGGTCTTGGTATAGGATACTTTGTCACTTCAATGGTGTATTACTATTAATTACCCCTTACGTGCGTGTCTATTAATAAAACTTAAAAAAAACCATCAATTTCATTTTCAAAGCCATTATTATCTTTTTCAGGTAACATAATTTTCTAATTATGAAACTTCCAAATGTAACTTCCTAAATCGGAGTGACCCAAATTTCCTCTTCACCTAACCAAGTCTAAACGGATTCTACTCGTTAGCGTGAGTACGCGGTGGCTGGTATCTCGTTCAAATTTCTCCCCACTACTTGAATTTTCTCACGATCCACAATTTTCTAACACTTAATTTTACTATTTTCTAATAGTTCCGAAAAGTTAAAATTTTGAATACTGTCTCGCCATTGGTTACTAAGGACTTAATGTTGCCCCCCGTGCTGTAACTTGTAGGAAACCCCATATAAGCGTCCCACCGGTATGTCTTAACCTTTTGGCGCCGGAATTATTTTTTTAATTTTAGCACACCCTGTATATAAAATGTGAATAATACAGAAACCAAATACGCTAGAATTATGAAACAAACTGCATTTTGAAGAGAAAAAACGGAGAGTATATACCATGTTTAAAATATTCAGTACCTATATTTATTGAATAAATATATAAAATGCAACTTTAGAGGTTAGTGGTGCGGTACGACCACTATAGTTGACATTAGGCGTCACGAGGTTAATGTATAAGCATGACAAACACCGTATCCTCCCCCGAAAGGTTTAAGAGGTCCAAAAAACTGTGAAAGTCTAAATTTTCATCTACTCCACAATGTACGAAGCCAATTAATCTTGACACTGACAAACTGGAGCAACTACCAAGTCCCTCTGGCTATCCGCTAGGCGCCTAGACCATCTCTTCCTAAATATCCCTGTCGCCCTTCATCTACTACGCTCTAACACTGCTCTCTCACTGGCCAGACATCCTAATTATCTGCCACTTACACACTTGCCTAATGCGTCAATCTGGTCAGCTTCTCTCGACATATCTATCTAAAAAAAAAACTTCGATACCAACATAATTACTTTCGGTTCAACGGTTGTACACCTCCACTCCCCATTAATCTCATGGTGTGTTACTCAGTTAAGCATAGGGGCAAATTTACTTTTTTTCCCCCAGTCATGTCATCCAATGAATTTGGAACATACGACACAGCACATAATACCGAGCATTTCAAATAGACCTGACAGATTACAAATATTTAGATCACATACCTCCGAAGTTCGTTTGGCAGCAGTGAGTGTGTATCTGCAGCCTGTTAGGTATAACGCGCGCATTGCGCCATATTGGCATGCGTGGCCTGCCCGGCTCTAATTATTATTCCACGTTACCTCATAAACGGCAAGAATTTCGGAAAAACTTATTGGACATAAAATCAGCGATCTTAGAATTTCTCTGCAAAGTCTGTCTGAAACATTTCTCACTCTGTGAAGAAATGAGCGAGATATAATCAAAGATATATATTGGTCTTAAGTAGCCGTTATTCTTGTCAGACTTTAATGAAACTTGAATTTTCTTGATAGATTTGCGAAAATACTCAAATATCAAATTTAAAAAAATCCTTCCATTGGGAGCCGATTTGTTCCATGCAGATGGACGGACGGACGGACGGACGGACAGACATGACTAAGCTAATAGTCGTTTTTCGCAATTTTGCGAACTCGCCTAAAAACGCACTTAAGTCGGGCATTAAATTTAATGAGAATGTTCCATGCACCTGAATTCTCTAGCGATAAAGACTCGTTGCAGATTATAGGATGATACTACTAAATCATACCTCAAGGAAAAACGATGGAAAGATGTGGACTGGATTCAGCTTCTCTGAATAGTGGCTAATGACGGGCAATTTTAAACACATCAACGAACCCATGGGAACCATAAATGACGAAAATTTTTTGACTGCGTAGATTTTAGATTTTCAAGAACTCTGCTTCATTTACTTATAAACCGGAGAAACCAGAGACCCCTCCCGGATTTAATATTAACGTGTAATTAGAACAAAACTAATGTAATTAAAGAAAAACATCCAAACCGCGTAACAATAATTCCTACAAATTCGGCTACAGGACAAATTTCACATTTTAACTACACCACATCGCGGTCGAGTGAGTGGCAACCTTGCTTCGTATACCAGAGATCCCGAGTTCTAATCTCGACCCAAACGGCTACCCTTGCTTCATTTTTCATTGTCTTTAGTCCCTCCAAATGATCAAAATGTACCTCAAATTAGACCACGCTCACTTCTGTCTACAGCATTTCCAATTAATTATTCACTAATCATGACATCATACAGTTCCAGATATCGAAAACATAGATGTACATAACAAAGGTACAGCTGTCCCTTTGCTTCATTAAGCCCAATACCACGGAACCATAAGTGGCGGTGTAGCTCCACGCATTCGGCACTCGATGGGGGTGTGTGGTTAATTTTACGGCCCGAATACTAAACCACCACAGAAAGAGTCCCCGGCACCCAACGAAGAGGAAACTGGGCACGCTGCACAGCTGGTCTGGAAGCTTGGGGAAAGAAACATCTCTTGTTTTGTGACGGGTATCAAACCCTGACAAAAACTTATCAAGCTGACCACGAAGTAAATACTAGAACACATCGATATTAACGAATGTATGGGACGACAAACATATAAATTTCAAATATAAGGGGGGGGGGGGAAAGGTTACATTTATTAAAGTTTTAGCGGATTCCACACTTCTTACATAAAAGTGGTGCTTCGGTTAAAAGGAACAAAATCAGGGAGGGAAATGAAACTGTTGGGAAATGTTACCAGTTACGCAAGACTATACAAACTTTAAAATTATTATACCCAGGGGAAGTGGGGGGGCCTAAAATGTATTCAATTGCAGGAATAACAGCCGACTGCACAAAAGGACTGTCAACCCTACTGAACAAACCGGACAAAGATAGACTCCAAAATATGCATGCCAAACCAACAGAATATAAAGACACGGGGGACCATCGAAAAGTGTCCGGGTTTGGGGTGGACGAAAGCGCGAGTCTAACCGAAGTCCACTTCATGATTATGATTACGAGAAGGAAGAGGAGGGGGAGCAAAAAGGTATTTATTTTGACTTCAACATTAAATTTGTTACCAGAAATGACCTTTCATTTTCTTTCAGTTCTCTCCTCCATTTCCTCCGCAGACCGCAGTGCTCAAATGTATTGATTTCAGCCCCCGTTGAGGGGAGAAAAGCGGCTCTCTTCCTATTTACCAAGCTCCTCCCCCACCTTGTTGATCCTACCCCTGTCGTCACCTGTTGATGGGGTTAACTGCTGCAGTCGAGGCAAGCATACACCTACTATGTTGGCCAGGCGTCCAGAACCGCACAGAGCAACATTTAGTTGCATGTCATGGTCATTGCAGTCTGGTCCAACACGCGATTTCGAATGAAGCGGCGAGGCCGCCCGTCGTTTAACGCCATCTCTCAAGACTGAGGGTAACTACGTCACTAAGAGCGCACGACAACAAAAACATAAACCGGCTTCTTTTTATTACATACGACAACTATTAACTGCCAACGAACAAGCAAGGCGAAACGTGTGGATCAAACTGAAAGCCTACTTCATAACCCCGAGACCAATGAAAGCCAGCGGCCTACACTATACCAAAAATAAATATGATTTAAAAAAACGGTCGCATTATTTAACCAAATAAATAAATCCATGGGGCGTAGTCCTTCCTGAGAAGCTAACAGGTCCTCAGCTAGTCAAAAATATTTCCGCATTTTATGGAACCGAAGGTTCATTACAGCACTCAAAAGATCCCGCCACCTGTCCCTGTCCTCAGTCAGATCAATCCAGCCCATACCTCCCAACCGCACTTCTTGAAGATCCATCATAATATTATCCTCTCATCTAGGCCTACGTCTTCCAAGTGGTCTCTTTCCCTCAGGTCTCTCCACCGAAACCCTGTATGCACCTCTCCTGTCTCCGTATGTGACACCTCCCCCCCCCCCCAACTCTTCCCTCTTGTTCACCCGAATAATATGTGGTGCGGAGTACAGATCGCGAAGTTCGTAGTTATGTAATCTTCTCCACTCCTCTGTTTTCACGTCCATTTAGGTCCAAAAATATTGCATTCTTCAAGAATTATTAATTATGCACCAGACAACTATCTAAAGTGAGTCGCTGCTACATACGAGTACCCCAAGTATCAATTCTACGAGACCCTTACTTTCAATACCACAGTTATCGCCCGTCGTCGTCTCGACTTACACTGCTCCGCAATGAATGTCGTTTGCCCCCAGACGCAAATATAAAACCAAGAGCGCAAAATTCATGCGTCGATGCTGCAGATGCATTCGAGTTGCTGGACTACCATGATGAGGAATGCAAGCTCGACTATCTTGTTAAAAATTCAGAAGCAATGCGCCCGTGAAGACGATGAGGAACATGAGCCTAAGCCTGAGACTACGGAGAGGGCCATGACCTTTTCAGAGTTGACCGAGGGGCTTGGAAATCACTGGAGCTGGCATCAAGGTGCCTGAAGACACTTATTCGAACGAACTCCGAGTAGCAATATCTAGACAAGCATTTATGGGGATGTTCGCTTGTTAAGAAAAGACTCTGAAGAAGAAGAAAAGATCTTTGTCTCTACAGACTTCAGTGCTTGATTTCTTCAAGTCATCCTCAGAGACGTGTGCATCGCTAATTGCAATGTAGGGCAATGGCTGGACATCACGTTCCAGCCGGCGGCCTTCAGTGCAGAAAGAAGTGCCAACTCCTTAAATTATAATTAGTCTGTCATTTAATTTTGTTCCAGTTTCCACTGAGTATGAATATATTTTTTTTCTCGTAAAAACAGATTTTCTGGTACCACCCTCCCCATTGCAACACTGTGCATATAGGAAAGTCTGTCTTGACTAGAGCCGCTCGTCTCGGAACCACCTACGAAGTGATCTCGTGCAATGAATGTATACATAAATGACCTTCCTCCAAGAATAAACACTTCATCATGACTCTTTAATATTCAATAACACTCGTGTCGCAATTTCTAACAAAACTTTTGGTATTTCCGCCCACTGTCAAACACACGTCTATCTCACAAGAGTAAATGCTTTACTTCCAGTAACTTGGCTCTCAATCCAGACACTACAAAAACAATAAAGTTTATACTGAATAATTTTCCACAATGTCAGCAATGATTATAATGAGAAGCATAAAGAAGAGCCCTTAAATACCAGATTCATTCGGTTACAAATTTACAAACGAAGCTACGTCAGTTCGATGTTTCAGACCAGTAAAAACGACACTCATAAAACAATCCGCTTTGTCTATTTTCACTCCATGATGAAATATGGAATATTTTCGGGGGGATTCGTCTACCAGTAAACAGACATTAACTTCAGGCACAGAAAACAACCGTCAGAATTTGACTAATGCAAAACCTAGAAATTCATGTAGAAATCTATTGAAGAGATCAGAAAATACAAATTTTCATTAATGCACTTCATAGTAACCCAAGAAAATTTTCACGCGTGTTTAGCTGCTCACATAATTGCCACTCTTTCAGGTTCTCTGAATTTAAAGTCAGCGTATCTACATACATACATAAACACACAACACACACATTCCTTTTCACTATAATAATGTATTTATAACGTTTAAAAATTACTCATGTCTTAATTACTACATGCTGTACAATGGATTTCGAACATCTGAATGCTTTGTACGCAACCCATATGATATTTCTGAACCGTACTAGTTGATATTTTTCACGACTAATTCTACAATTTATTGTCACTCCGACTTAACTCTGGAGCCAGGGAATATACGTAAATAAAAGACCATTCAAATCAGTTAAAGACGCCAAATAACCAAACATGTTGCAATTTCGACGCATTAGCAACCTTTCATTTTTGTATTTAAAACGAATTAGTTCATAACTTAGTAATTAACTATAAGCAATAATGTAAAATAGTAAAAGTTACTGGATTAAATTCGCAATAATTAGTTCCCAAAGACGCAAGACTAAAAGATAAAGGTGTATAAGACACACATTTTGTTTTGCTCCACAATGTTTGTTCGACACGCTTTTGTTGCCAATAAGTATTCCACTACTTTCGCTCGAGATGCGAGCATAAACATATACACGTCTTCTCGTAAAGTGTTCGTTGTTTCGAGTTCAACCGAACCTGGAATGGGTCGATAAACTTTCGCAGAACTGCAAAAATATCAAACCATCGTGGCAATTCGTGTTAACAGCTGTGAGAGTTCTTACAGCCATGAAAAAGTGAATAGGCGCATATTTCAACTTTCAATTTCCAAAATATCAAACATTACACGGAATAATGCCATATCGCAAAGCAGCATCCAATATGCCAGCACAGAATGACAGTGGTCAGTGGTCATGAATGACAGTAAACAATGCAAGCACTCAAACCACACACATTACTTCACTGTGTGTTACAATATTTTGTAAAGTCGCTAATATAAGGTAACAATTTAAAGCAAACTACAATAGGAGATGAGGGTTTGTGATCATCAACTCTAATCCTACTTCTCTACTACACATATTTCTCGTCCTACATATCAGCTAGTGTCATTGTTTCTTACTGCACTCTAGTACAGAACTAGTTACTTACATACGTACAGGTTCTCAAAATGTTAAATGTGTAATATTACATCGTCGCTATATTTGTGACTGCTGACTTACAAACAGCATTTCACAAGCCACAACGTCATGGACATCGTCCGATTCTCGGACAGCCTTTCCAGGGCGGGAAATAAATTGGGAAATTCGGCAATGAATCCCATTTATGAAGTAACAAACGGTTTGCTGTAAATTGAAAAAGCCGCGCCTCGCACAAATGTTCAGTCTAACTGTTGCTGAGGGTTCAGCCGTGTATGTGACAACTCATTTTCAACTGTATGATCAAATTAAAAGACCATTCATTCAGTGGTCTGTCTTACGATAGGTCCATAGCCTCTTCAAAGCGAGTTCTCCACAGAGTGCGAAGTAGTGCTTCCGCTGTCAATTTACAGTATCCTTTCTTTTCCTTAAGATCATCCAATAGCTGCTTGCGTCTCCTCCTCCTCCTATCCTCCTCCTTCTTCTTCTTCTTCCCATCTCTTCTATCCTTCCTTCAATAACGTGTTTTAGAAGGCAGTTCCTATGCAAGATGAAAGCCATCCAGTTATTATTCCCCATTTTTGTTGCTTGTAAGATACTCCTCTCGTTGGCTCTTTGTAACACTTCTTAATATCTCACAGATCAGTCCTACTGATCTTCTCCATCCTTCTTCAGCACAACATTTAAGAATTTTCCAAGTATTTCCGATCTGCGCACCTAATGTCCAAGTTTCAGCACCGTAGAAAACTATCCTCCAAATGCAGCACTTTAATAGTTTCTTCCTTAAATTTAAGTCCAATTTACTGGTGAAAAGGGTCAGCTTGTTGAATACTACTCTGGCAGGGCCATTCTAGATTTAATATCACGTGTACATTTTGCATAATTTGTAACATGCTACCCAAATAGCTTAAATATCCCACAATGGCCGGTTGTTTTTGCGGATGGTTGTCTTGAGATTCTCATTACCTTAGTTTTTTCCACATTCATTTCCATTCCACAGCTTCTTCCCCTTCAATTAGCATATGTAGTTCGTTCCTTCCTGAGCCAGTAACACAAGGTCATCTGCATATTTCACAATGAGAATTACTTGTCCTTCTGTCAGTCTATGAAGCAAGCACACAGTTCCTCAGCTATGGCCAAAGTTCGTTCTGATATTCTCTTCATCCCCATTGCATCCCTATTTCATTTTCCTCTTCTAAATCCAAACTGATCTCCAAGTACAGCCTCAGTTTTCCTTGAAATCGTTCTTCTAAGTATCCTCGCTACTATCTTTGCCGCATGTACGATGGTCACTGCAATATGCAGCTTTTAGCTTCTTCTTTAAGGCAATCACTGTAACTTCAATGAAATCCTAGTTCCCTTTATAGTTTCGTACATATTGTTGGTCAGTTGTATCACTAGTCTCAGCCCATCTCTCCCGACAGCTTGAGTACATCCCCAGACATATCACTCCCTGCAGCCTTCTTATACCTTAACTCCTTGATATCTTTTTCCACTTCATTTTGAAAAATATAAGAGCCTATCTCGCCTGCATCTACTCCCCCTTCAGGTTCGACTTCTAGGATTTCTTGTCGATTAGGTCCATCGTACTGCTCTGTAATATAAATATCCCAAATTTTCAGTACGTGTCTCTGATATACCATTGTACCCCATGACAGTCTTCGGTATCAATATTTTGAATCCCTAGGTTTTCTTTCCAATTTAGTTCATTTGTCTTCACGGCCATTAAATCATAACGTCCTGTACTTTGAAATTCCATTATCTCGGCCCATATGCTCTCACGATATTCCTTCATGGCCTTGCCTGTGGCTCTTTCCAATTCGTCGTTCCTTCTTCGTTGCTGACATTCTTCCAACCCCTTCGTTCATCCATTTTACTGTTCATTTCTTGTGTAATGCATGGCTCTTTTGCTTACCTGTCGACTTTCCCAACCAAATCACTCATAGTATCCAACACACATTGCGTGATATTGTTCCACTGCACTTCCACATTCCCACCTTCACATCTGATTGTATAAAGTTCTTTCTTCTAAAACAGCTGTTAACAAATTGTGCTCCGCAGACATTTCTCTAATGGCTACATTGAAGTTTACTTTTTCAATCACAGAAATAATAATAATAATAATAATATTTATTTACTGCAATTGGGTTGTTACCCGGTGGCAGTGGTTATTTTACATTTACACTAAACATGAAATTGGTTACTGCTAGATTTAAGTCGGGAGGGCTAC
>Ga0123354_10017930_pt1 | contig 11093 bp, 5 predicted proteins | sample TergutLab28metaG_2_FD_97872 | JGI IMG/M metagenome (GOLD analysis project Ga0123354, IMG submission 97872) | Labiotermes labralis P4 segment gut microbial communities from Petit-Saut dam, French Guiana - Lab288 P4 | ecosystem: Host-associated > Arthropoda: Insects > Digestive system > Gut ... | reverse complement strand
TTTGAGTAAAGGTTGACCAACTAGATGACACTTGCTTTATTATATATTGCTCAACATGTTTCAGACGTTAATACGTCCATCTTCAGGAGCTAGCGAGTACTTGTTGTGTTGTGTAGGCTGACTCAAGGTGTGCTGGTGCTATGTAGCGGGATTGTCTGTTGGTGATGTGGTATCCAAGTTTAGAGTAGTGGTTCAGCCTAAACTCGGATACCACATCACCAACAGACAATCCCGCTACATAGCACCAGCACGCCTCATGTCAGCCTACACAACACAACATGTACTCTCTAGCTCCTGAAGATGGACGTATTAACATCTGAAACATGTTGAGCAATATATAATAAAGCAAGTGTCATCTAGTTGGTCAACCTTTATTCAAATATCAAGATGATGCACGGTCCAATGTGCATAAGATTCAGGTTAATAGTCATGTTGTTGTTCTAAAGATACATGCATGGTGAAGTGGTCAGGTGTTGTATTGATTCACTACTAATATCAGTCAGGTGTTGTATTGATTCACTACTAATATCAGGTGTTGTGTTGACTACTAATATCAGTCAGGTGTTGTATTGATTCACTACGAATATCAGCCAGGTGTTGTGTTGATCCACTACTAATATCAGTCGGGCGTTGTATTGATTCACTACTAATATCAGTCAGGTGTTGTATTGATTCACTACTAATATCAGCCAGGTGTTGTATTGATTCACTACTAATATCAGGTGTTGTGTTGATCCACTACTAATATCAGTCAGGTGTTGTATTGATTCACTACTAATATCAGTCGGGTGTTGTATTGATTCACTACTAATATCAGCCAGGTGTTGTATTGATTCACTACTAATATCAGTCAGGTGTTGTATTGATTCACTACTAATATCAGCCAGGTGTTGTATTGATTCACTACTAATATCAGTCAGGTGTTGTATTGATTCGCTACTAATATCAGGTGTTGTGTTGATCCACTACTAATATCAGTCAGGTGTTGTATTGATTCACTACTAATATCAGTCATGTGTTGTATTGATTCACTACTAATATCAGTCCCCCCCTTCTCCCAAGTTTAAATGTTCCTTCAATTTCCGTCAGTTGTGAAGTCCCCCATCCCCAGACAGTAGAGGTTAATAAGATGTTAGTACTCTTGTAGCAAGATTTCTCTCTGCAGCTTGATAATGATGCATGATCTAAATACAACTTGAAAGATTCTGCAGTGTATGCTTTTTGCTGGTTTGTTGTTTCATCAGTTGCAGACACAATGCAGATATGTTTTAAATGGCCCAAATCCTTCTACTAATTTCACAGTGCCATTGCTATTTTAAAGTGGCATTTGATACACATCTTGTTAGAGAGATTTCCAGATTAGGTTGAACTGGCCCAGGATAGTTTCTGGTGATTGTGATGATAGTGACAGTGATTTGATTTCGTAACACAAGCAGATGTCTTGGTGGTTTGTACAAGGGAGTTGGATGGTAAGTTTGTTTGTTTGTTTGTTTGTAAGATGATGATTCCCCCCCCCCCACCGTGCATGTTGAATCAATATACATTCATTTAAAATACCAACGCATGCACCTTGTCTTTAAAATATTGTAAAACCTTATTTGGTTAAAACACTTCAAAACATTCATTAGTCTCCAACATGTTTCGGTTGCTATTTTCAACCATCATCAGGGAGCCTCAAAGTTCTGTTAAAGTTACTTATGTGCGTTGTATATATGGTGATAATGGTGTTGTGACAGCATGTCTTTTATGTGGCTGATGTTTCCGGATATGTTATAACCAGTCCTCCCCTTGTCTATCAGAATCTTTTGAGTATACTGATAGACAAGGGGAGGACTGGTCATAACATATCCGGAAACATCAGCCACATAAAACGACATGCTGTCACAACACTATTATCACCATATATACAACGCACATAAGTAACTTTAGCAGAACTTTGAGGTTCCCTGATGATGGTTGAAAATAGCAACTGAAACATGTTTGAGACCTATGAATGTTTTTAAAGTGTTTTAACCAAATAAGGTTTTACAATATTTTAAAGACAAGGTGCATTTGTTGGTATTTTAAATGAATGTAGTTTGTAAGATAGTTAATAAATAGTTTGATTGTTTACTGTCCTTTCATTTCTGTTACAGGCCAGTCAGGCTACTCTGCCTACAAGTACATCCCATACGGGCCTATCAATGAAGTACTACCTTATCTTTCCCGGCGTGCTCACGAGAACAAAGGCATTCTAAAGAAGATCAAGAAGGAGAAGAAGTTGCTTCTGCAGGAACTGCGCCGCAGGATAAGTTCTGGCCAAATCTTTTACCGGCCCCAAGGCAAATATGTCCCAGTGTGAGTATGGGACACTCTGGGAGTGTTAGTGGTCTCATCACTAGAAAATGGTGCCCAATGCCAAGCCACAGGATATTTCTCACACTGTGATGATTGTCGCATATTGCAGGTGGGTGGTTAGCAATAAGCTGCCATTCCAGTCAATAATTGTACTGAATTGAAACCTTACTTTGGCATTGAATGTCATTTTCTGTCGTCTTTATAAATATTATAAATATGGCATGCGTGTTGCAGTTGAGTGGCTGTGGATGTTTCGTTGTAGCAAGCTGAGACTCGTGTGTACCGTCTTCATAGTTTAAAAATGTACTGCCTGATTTAAATAGTATTTACAGTTATGTTGAGTCAGTATTGAAATGGGAATGCTGGAGTGGGATTGCTCCAAATGGGGTACCAGGGCCACCCGGACAGAAAGCAATGGACACAAGCACTGTGCCAGGCAATTGTTTCCTGCCATTCCATCAGTTCCCTCCGAATACCAGTTCCTTGGATTTTGCTTTTAGGATCTCAATAAGAAGGTATTATTTAATTTTATTTTGAATTACTAATGTCCATCAGAGTGTTGATAGTTTAACATATAGTAGTTTTAAATAGGAGTGATGGTGTGCTATTTAAGCTGGCGCGTGTATCGGACATTTTCCATTGTCTCATTTTGGTACAGAAATGCAGTGTTCTGAAAACTGGCTGTGCTTCCGTTATCAGGTAAAAGTACAAAGCTTACTCTTTTTGGTCCTTTATGTGGAGATAATCTGGATCCTCAATGTCTGAGGCAGCAGGTTCGATGGAGTAGTTATCGCACTTTGCCCTGATAATGGAAGCAGATGCTGTTTGTGAACTTTGAGGCCCTGATTGCAGTACTGCTGAAGATTCAAGTCTTGTGGGATCATACACTGTGCCCACTAGACAGGTAGTTCCTGATGTTTCAAAGGATAGTAGTGCCTTCTTGTTCAGGGTCTATCTGCCATTCTTCTAGGACGCTTGAGCCCAAAGATAAAGGCACTATGTTCCTTAAAATCACTGGAAACTACTTGCACAACGACACAGCATCACATACCAGGAGACAGGAATCTTCTTACTCTGTTTCTTGAACATGGTGTACATTGAACCAAAATCACACAGTGGAAAATTTCATGGGTGTGTGTGTATGTGTGTGTGTGTGTGTGTGTGTGTTCAGTCCAGAAAGTACTTTAATTTAACAAAGTTTCACATCGAAGTATTATTTATGATATTGTGTTGGACAAATAAGACTGAATGGACATGTACTTCTCTGGTTTTCCATTAGAACACTGCTACTGTATTGATTGCATGCTGTGCTGTCACTGTATTTATTATGAAGTGCAAAATAAATGAAGGCATGTTTTCGCAGACCATAAATTTTTAAGTAGTTTTTTGAAAGTGGTGGTAAAATGAAAAGTATGACTATGTATTGCCCTAAACATGTATTTACTCAATTGTAGTAAAACAGGTACACATATGAAAAAAAAGACATGGTCAGTAGGAGCACATGGCACTGCTGAGGTGTTTCATATGGCTGTAGTGCTTGTGACACCTAGCACCGCTACGGTGTTTTGTGTTTTTGTGTGGGTGTATTGCGTCTGGCATCTAGCAGTGCTACGGTGTTTCTTGAGGCTGTAGTGTTTGTGATGCCAACCAGTGCTACGGTGTTTTGTATGGGTGTATTACGTGTGGCACCTAGCAGTGCTATGGTGTTTCATGTGGCTGTAGTACTTGTGACACCTAGCAGTGCTACGGTGTTTCATGTGGCTGTATTGTGTATGGCACCTAGCAGTGCTACATTGTTTCATGTGGCTGTATTGCCTGTATCACCTGCTTATTGCCTTAAATGAGCATATGACTAGATGACAAGTTTCTGTTGCTTCCTAATATTTCCTTGTGTTTATCGCCCTTTGTCAGAAGTGTCTTTGCAAGGAGTTTAGAGGTTCCAGGGACCAGTACACTGTATGTAAATTCAGAATCTCAAAACAGTTCGGAATAAATGTTTCAGCATCTTGTACAGATGTGATGTTGTGGGTTGTGACACTAATGTAGTGTGGTAGGTGGATGCCTGTATTTTGAAAGAACATATTTGCCTTCTCATTTGGGGTTTAAGTGACTTGGGTTTGGGTGTGGCCACATTACATAAATGGGGTGACTGGCCCAGACAGGGCTCTTCCCCCCACTTGTCATCACCCTTCCCATAAAACCCGGTCATTTTCTCATCCTATTCCTCTACAGTGTTTATAAGCAGGTACAGTTACACAGTGTCACAATCCAGAAGACCAATCACCACAACAACACAGTCAAAACTTACATACATGTTACAGCTGATGATATCCTTTACCTCTAACACTTCACATTCACTTGAGCACGTTGTAGCTGAAGACAGGGAAGTAGAGCAGCTGTTAATGCATGAAACCCTGTGTATGAAGTATGCCTTTGTCTACCAATAGGACGTAGCTGTAGAACATGGTTAAGCAACCTGTGTGAGCAAAGACTTTTTGGGATAATCCAGTCATAAGATTTCAGTTTTAGCAGTGACATGCTGCTGTTTCATGGGTTGTAAAATATTGGCAAATATGTAGGGCAGAATTGACCTGGGGGAAATAATCGTTGTGCCTTATGTTATGACAATACACCGATGTCAATTCAGGACATACGAGTAATTAGAGGGACAGTGTAATTTGTGACTGTGCATTTCCAAGGCAACACATCAGCATTACAATTGAGCAAGTACGAGAGACCCCTTTTCATGAAAGGTTAGCATATTGCTCTCCTTGAACCCTGTATCTTTTCTTTGCCACTGAATAGTTTGTTGCGAAAATGTGCCTTACAGCAGATATGAAGCTGTGTTGCTGCCAGTTGTGTGGGTTGTTGTTGATCTCCATTCTCTCATGTATATTCACACACTTCCTGGACACACCAGAAGTTTCTTACTGCAGTGATGTGGCGTCTACTGAGTGGCTGAATAATTGGCATCCTAAAAGGTTCTGCGCCATTTTCACATTCCACGTGAGATGACAGTTCTGCAGTATACTTTGATGTCAAAATGTTCTGTGTTGATCTAAATATGGAATTGTTAAACTACAACCCATTTTCCCAAAAGAAACTACTTGTTATTTTATTGGCAGCATTGTCACTCTTCCAGTGAACTTTTTTTTTATTATTATTAATTAATTTTATGGAGACTATGAATGTTGTGTGTGCTTGAGTTTCTCATGGCAAGGTCATGGTCTTGGCAGTGTGACAGCATGTAGTCTGGTACACGGCTACCAACATTTTTTAGAGGAATCAGACAAAATGGGATCATACCCCAGAAGAGTAGTGTTTATGAGTAGATGTTTAAGAAATACAAATGTGAGTATATGTATATGCTGAAGGCAGTGATATTCTATGATGTAGGATGTGAAAACCTTATTCCTACAGCTGGGAGATGTTTGTTAGGATCAGAACCCCATAGTGCAAGTTGCTCGGTTTACATCTCTGTGTGCGGATAGTTATTGGGGTGTCTTGGAATTGTATACGGGTGGCTGGACTGAGTCGTGTAGTGCCACTAGTGCTTGACGTGGGCACTATCCTGGTACTGGAACACTGTTTCTATGCTGTAAATGCTAAAGAGAGATTTATTCACAATTTATTTCACACTGAGTACTGAAATGTACAGTACATGTTCATGATTGTGACCAGACATGAGAGATTGTTCTAGCATTTCTCAGTAAGGTGTTTGTTGTAAAACTTGTAGAACTTCTACATGTAAATGTAAAAATACAATGTCACTGTTATAAACATATAATGATATAAACATTACAGTGATATGGTGGTTCGACGGCTGACTGACTATTCCTTGTCACACAGCGTTTTATGTCCGTCAGTTGATATGAATAAAGCATTATTCAACAGATTTCCACATCTGTGTTGAACTGTCCTGAAACCCAAGGCACCACACCTGTAGACACACATTCCTTATGCCCTCAGAATGTCAGCCTTTGTTATAAGAAGTCTGGTGTCTTCTGTCTACATCACATTGCCTGGCTTATGAAGATACTACTTCACACTCAAGGTTTAGAAGGCATGGAGCTCAGTGTATTCATTCTCAGACCTGGTAGGAATGCTGTCTTGGCATACCTGTGTCCAGCAGGCAACAGAGTGCGTCACCCATTGTCCTGGGCAGGGATCAGAATAACAAGACAGTGTAACAAATAACTGAAGAATAAAAAACCAACTAGATGCCACTTATTATTTTATTGTACTTCTTATAGGCTCAACATGTTTTGGGCATTACTATGCCCGAAACATGTTGAGCCTATAAGAAGTACAATAAAATAATAAGCGGCATTTAGTTGGTTTTTTTTTATACTTCAATTATCACAAAGATGCACGGTCCAATAAGCATCAAATGTTACAAATGTATGTAAAGCATCATGTAAAAATCTCTCCAGAGAATTCTGAGCACTATATTATATGGACAGTTACATTTGAGGTCCCATATGTACATTTTTACTAAACCGACCAAGTCTGTCCCACTAAATGTGACCAACTTTATACTGTTCATTCCATTTATTATTATATATATAATAATTATATTATTGATAATAGTTCTTCTGCGAAGTTGGAAGAGTTCAAATATTTGGGAACAACGTTAAATCAAAATTCTATTCAGGAAGAAATTAAGGGCAGATTGAAGTCAGGGAATGCTCTGCTATCATTCGGTGCAGAATCTTTTGTCTTCTAGTTTGCTATCCAAAAATTTAAAGATTAATATATACAGAACTATAATTTTGTCTTATGTTTTGAATGGGTGTGAAACTTGGTCGCTCACATTGAGGGAGGAACATAGGCTGAGGGTTTTTTGAGAATAGGGTGTTAGGAGAATATTTGGGCCAAAGAGGGACGAGGTAACAAGGGAGTGGAGACAACTAGTTAATGATATGTACTCCTCCCCCAATACTGTTTGGGTGATAAAATCGAGAAGAATTAGATGGGTGGGGCATGTAGTGCGTATGGGGGAGAACGGAGATATATACAGGATTTTGGTGGGGAAACCTGAAGGAAAGAGACCACTCGGGAGACCCAGGCATAGATGGGAGGATAATATTAAGATGGATCTACAGGAAGTGGGAAGTGGGGGTATGGACTGTATCAAGCTGGCTCAGGATAGGAACAGGTGGCGGGCACTTGTGAATGTGGTAATGAACCTTCAGGTTCCATAAAATGCGGAGAATTTCTTGACCAGCTGAAAATTGGTTAGCTTCTCAAGAAGGGCTCTGTTCCATGGAGTAAGTATAATAATTATAATATAAATATCTAAGGAACAAGTTTGTGCATTTTGCTGGTTTAGTGTCATGAATCTTAATGTGACCACTGTATTTGTTACGGAGGTCTGCAGTTAAAGCCTTGCTTTTGTCAGGAACCAAATGTAAAAATTCCATGCACTTAATATCATTCAGTTCAGTTTAGAAACCAGGGAAAGCATATTTTATTACTGCTCCATGTTGGCATCCTACCCAACCTCATTCTTCTGTTCCATTCTGTTGTATTTCATGTGGTGCACATTTGGTGCTCAATATAAGCAGCATCATACAATGCCTTATATAAAATTCTTTACTGAAAACTTCTCTGCATATGTTATTTCTTTGTAATTTGCACTTTTCTGCTATGTAAACTAGATAATATTTGAGGGTCCCCTGTAGTTGTTCATAGATACTCTAATCTGGTTTACTTGTTGACTGACACCACAAACCACATTATGAGTATGGCACATACACTCCACGGTTCGGACAACTGAAGATATTTTTTTGTTGACCGTCTCCAGCTAATGCCTTAGGGTTTGAAGTGAAATTCATTATAACATTGGACACAAGTCTGTAAATGGTATCAGGTAGAGGGGATTTGAACTTCACAGGAATGCATGTGTGTATATATAATGCACTTCATATAAATAACCTTAATTCAAATTAGACTGAAGTGTAGAAAAAACTGGAAAACTTGTACCGTGTACGAATGATTTTGTACTGTTGATGTAAAGCATGAGTATAGAACACATTGTGTTCAGTAGTGTAGCTAAGACCATCGCTGTCTTTGCATAAATCAGAATTCATTGAGAACTTGAGATGAATATGGACAAACAAGAGGCTGATGTCCACATGGAATGTTGAGTAAGGTCTGTGCGGTTACAGACAAAAACCTGAAGAGCTCATTCAGCATAATGACTATGCCACAGGCTGGACAGTTGGAAAATCATGCTTCAACTTCTGACATGGGCAGCTACATTGTTTGTCACCAAATTGCTTGCTGTCTAGTGGGTATGAGGGTGGCTTATTGGATGGGGGTGAGGCAGCAGGGCATGACATTGACACTAACCTAATTCTGATGCTAAGATTAAGATTGTGTATAGCTGCAGCTCCATGCCCCTATACATCTTGATGGTGTGGTGCTTCAGCAAGCATAGGGACAGATTTACCTGTACAAGTCATGCTAACAAACCAATAATGGCAGAAAGGGGTGCCTGAACTGGGCAATTTTGTGGCAGTGTGACATTTTTGAGTGTCATAATACAGATGGAGAGGCAGATTTTACGTAGTACTGGTTGTGTGAGCAGTTTGTTACGTGTGCGGCAAGTGTTTGTGCCCTCTTCAAGGTGTAGCGTTTTATTGAGAGGAAGGACAGAGAAACCACAAGGAAGTGTGATAGCTGGTTTCCTTGTTGAGAGGGGCTTGGTACCTACCAATCACGATTCATTGCAAACATAATCAGCAGCAGGGGCACACGTTCCACAGAGCAGAAGGCAGACCTGTTCACAGTTTGCTTGCATCCACTTTGCGTTTTCTTTTTTATTTATTTATTTTTTTTCATTAGTATGTCTACCTGTGCCTTTATGTGGGTTTGTTTTGAGCGTGCCGCAGCTTGGGTCACAAGGTAGTAAGGTGTGTCTTGAGCCTGCGGTGGGACTCAAGTTTTATTTCAAGCCATGTGTAGGGTGCCACAGCCAATACAAGGGTTGCTGCCAGAGCATATAATTTCAGCCAGTTGCAGACTCCTCCATGTAGCCCAAATGCCAGTGAGAGACCTAAGAAGCGGAAGAAACAGCAGTGTGCCAGCGGAGCCTGCCAAGAGTCGGGATATACCGTCACCAGCAGAGCTGCAACAGCAACACAGGGCTGTGAGACATGAGGTCATTCATGGGTGGCACTCTGTTTAGTAGGTAGATGTGACATTTCATACTATCTACCAGAGCTACATGGTAATCTGTAACATTATGTTATCTCTAAGCACACAGATATCATGACATTAAGACTCACTGAAGTAGAGTGTTTCCCAGATGGCATTGCAGACCCCCCATGCTGCTGAGATGACATAGAAGAGGGCAGGATCATCACCAGATGGCTTCCAGAGTAAGAGAACAAGCAGTAGGCAGGTGTGGAACACAAAACCAATTGCTGCAACAGGGACCGAATCACAGCAGCTGTTTAGTGGTGACCTTCAGTCCCCTAGACCAGTGGTTCATACTTCTTGAAATAAGTCACCATTACTATTTGTGCTGTCTGTGCCCATTCATCATTCACAGTCATCATTCTTTATCATTTGGCACTACATAACATTAGTTGATAATACAGCATCATTGTAATACTTAGTAGCATGAAGATTAGTGGTACCTGATAACAGCTTTGTAATTACACGTTGTAAAGCAATGTACCCAAAACACATCTAGATCCCACCCAGTTTCCTAACCACAAGATAAAAGGGGTAGAGACAGGTCAAGCGCAGGGCTTACCAATGACGACAAAGCGCTGAACATGACGCAGCATCATGCTGAGGGTGAAGGCAGCCACTGATTGCAAGGCTCCTAGGCTCAGGAACACAAGGTTCACATTGGGCAAGCCCAGTGCACACACCACATAGGACTGCAACAGGTGAACAACAGGTTACTGTTGGCAGTGACTGGGCCCGCAACAGAAGCAGTAACTAATATAGAGTGTGTGTACTCGTCTAACAGAACTATATTTGTTGATAGAATATAAAATATTTTCCACATGAGGAACAACTACATGTCTAAGCGCTTGATAATGACCATCTTCAGGTTGTACATGAAATGCTTATTAAGCAGTTTTACAAAACGTACATGGGCTGCTTATATGGGGTAGGGAGGGGGTAAAGTGGGCAGGATATCTCGTACCTGTCATAAAGGTTGGGCGGTGGTGGTTACATGAGGGGTCCATGCTGTTACCGAGTTATGTCTAAGCTTATTATGGTTAAATCTATGGTAGGTATCATATGTCTATGTGTGCTGTGTAATTACACTAAAGTATAAAATATACATTGTACAATAATATGTGGCATCTGTGACTATAATTTTAGGTTTATAAACTTACTCTAGTTGTTAGCAGTATCTTACTGTTTTACATAAATCAGGCTAATATTACAATCATGTAACTCACACCACCCAACCTTTCTGATAGATACAAGATCTTGTGCCCACTTTACCCCCTCCATACCCCATATAAACAGCCCATTTATGTTCTGTATAACTGCTTAATAAGTATTTCATGTACAACCTGAAGATAGCCATTATCAAGCGCCGAAACATGTAGTTGTACCTTATATAGAAAATACTTTATATTCTACCAATAAATATAGTTGTATCAGACCAGTACACACACTGTACAGCTGTGCCAGACCAGTACACACACTGTACAGCTGTGCCAGACCAGTACACACACTGTACAGCTGTGCCAGACCAGTACACACACTGTACAGCTGTGCCA
>Ga0123354_10017929_pt1 | contig 11093 bp, 10 predicted proteins | sample TergutLab28metaG_2_FD_97872 | JGI IMG/M metagenome (GOLD analysis project Ga0123354, IMG submission 97872) | Labiotermes labralis P4 segment gut microbial communities from Petit-Saut dam, French Guiana - Lab288 P4 | ecosystem: Host-associated > Arthropoda: Insects > Digestive system > Gut ... | reverse complement strand
TTGCGGTTGACGGCTTTGCCCGTATTGTTAGCCGCGTCCATCAACTCGCCCGCCAGCCGTTCGGCCATCGTCTTCTCCCCGCGTTTACGGCTGAAATCCACGATCCATCGGAGCGCCAGGGTCTGACGTCTTTCGGGCCTGATTTCGATAGGCACCTGATAAGTAGCACCGCCAACCCGGCGCGCTTTGACTTCCAACTGCGGGCTGACATTGGCTACAGCAGATTGAAACACCTCGCCGGCATCCTTGCCGGTTTTGGCCTTAATCCTATCGAAGGCAGAATAGCAGACATTTTGCGCGATGCCGCGCTTTCCGTCCAGCATGATTTGATTAATTAACTTGGTTACAACCACCGTACCGTATAGCGGATCCGGCAGTATTTCTCGTTTAGGTATAAAACCGCGTCGGGGCATGTACGTTCCTCCTTATGCATCTTCTGCCCGATCCCCGCGTTTCAGCACGACGCCGGGTTTATTGGGCACTTTACGTCCGGTTTGGATTGCATACTCCGAAAAGCCGTTCCAACTTTTCGGACAAATCCTCACGTGACAGGCAAGTACTCGGGCCGATGATTACTTCTTCGGGCGTTTTGCGCCGTACAAGGACCTGGCCTGCATACGCTTGGCAACGCCGGCTGTATCCAACGCGCCGCGTATGATATGATAGCGGACGCCGGGTAGATCCCGGACACGGCCGCCCCGAATCAGCACAACACTATGTTCTTGCAGGTTGTGACCGATTCCCGGTATATAACAAGTCCCCTCGATTTGGTTTGTCAACCGAATCCTGGCGATTTTTCGCAGCGCTGAGTTCGGTTTTTTGGGCGTCGTTGTTTTCACGCTAAGGCAAACACCGCGTTTTTGCGGACAGCCTTGCAGAATCGGCGCGGTGGACTTGTTGATTTGCTTCTCTCTTCCCTTACGGATCAATTGGTTGATCGTGGGCATTCAAGCACCTCCATGATGATGATCTATAAAAACTCCGCAACCCTCGGAGCGCTTATAGCGACAGAAAACGGTTAACCCTCCGCGTCAGCCGATTGCCTCGTGATCCGGCTTGAATAAACCGGCCGCGGCCGTACCGACGTTTATCTTGCATAGCAGGCCCAGTTCCTTCATGGTGTTGATACGGACGACCGGGATATGATTATCCTCCGCCGCGGACATAACGCGCCTGAAGATATAATCATCCGCATCCATGGCGACAAAGACGGTTTGAAGCGTTTGCTTTTGAAGTTCGCGCAGAATCTGTTTGGTTCCGACGACCCGTTTGTCCGCCATGCCCAACGCTTCGCGCAACCCCAGAAACCCCCTTCATCGTGCCTGCTGCCCTTAAAAAAACGCGAAAAAAAACGCGCGCTCTAACGGCGCGAGTATGATAGCATTGATTAGTTGAAAAGTCAAATTTTACATATGATAACGGATATGATGTCATGTCTTCCCCGGTGATGCCGCTGCCGCCGTTTTTTCACCCGCTAAGTCAAGCAGGCTGGTACTCTGCCTCGACCTTCTGCCGTCCCCTGGCGCCGGTTAGGCGGGGGCATGACATCCGAGAAAGGACGCGAGTTCCATTTAAGAAAATGAGGGTAAAAACAAGCGACTGGCGTACACCCCAGGTAGACACGGCGAATAACGCGTTTCCGCGAATCCACCCCTATAAACGAGCCGTTCACCGACTGTCAATATTATTGTAGGGAAACCGGTAGGCGCTGTCAACAGATAACACGCATACAACGCGTTGCTTTTCTCGTGACACGATTCATTTTACTCATTTCTATTCCCGCGCATCATCAAGAGCCGACATGGTGCGGAGCATATCCTGTGCCGCACGGAGCCTTTCGGCGGAAAGCTCCGCTTCCGCCAGAAGTGAAGCTACTTCCGCCGCCAAGTCACCTTCACGCGCTTGGCCGTCATGAATATCCGCTGTAGCGTATGCCAATGCTTCGTTCGCGTCCAGAATTTGGTTTTCCAACTCCTCCTTGACAGCGATAAGCGCGTCTTTGTTAAGGATAATATCATTTTTTAGCTGAATTGCCGCATCTCTCTCCGTAAGAAAGCGCTGCCTTTGACCGGTTTGATGATAAACAAGCAACGCCATACAAATAACCGCGGCAATCAGCAGCGCATATAGAACGATTCCGCCCCCACGAACGGAAGCAGGCTTGTTATTATTTTCAGACCTCTTAAACCCCTTATTCATCATTTCCATTTGTATTCAAGCCGTTATCGGATAGTGAACTTTCTTCCACTAAACGCGCAATCTGTTCTTCTACTGCCAAAAGCGCTTTCGTATCCGCGTCAATTTGCCTGCGCAGACCGCGTCTTTGCCCGCGCAAATCATCAATTTGTTCTGTTATTATTATCGCTTTGGGCAGCGTCTCATCTAATTCTGCTTTAACCTGCGGCCATACCTGCAGATAGGTATCGTATTCCGCCTGCTGCTTTTTCATTTTCGCCGTTTCCAACGCGATATCATCCCGTATGTCTCGGTTATATTCCTTTAATGCCTCATTACCAATAAATAACAGGATGTGCGTGAATGAAAAAGCAAGCATCAAGACCACAAACACCCATGCCGCTCCTTTTCGCATATGCACCTTCCTTGCTATAGGCTGTAAGCCTTAAGATATATATTCGGATACCGTACGTTTTTCATTGCATTTATCTGTTTTTCGTTTCTTGATAAGCGTTATGTTTCCCTTCCTTTGCGCAGCCGCTCACGATGATACATTTTTAAAATACAATTAAAAAACAATCTATGTGCGTTGTGATGCTTTACTTTTAAAAAAAACCTGTTATAGTTCAATGCATTAGCACGCTAAAGTGTTAAAGCACAAAGGAGGAAAAAAACAGTGAAAAAATCTTGTATCGCTCTGGCTTTGGTGTTGACTCTGTTTGCGGGTATGTGCGTCCTGGCGGATGGTTCATTGGATGCCGTAAAGGAAAAGGGTACCCTGATACTGGGCTTGGATGATAGTTTCGCGCCCATGGGCTACCGTAATGAAGACAATGAAATTGTTGGTTTTGACATCGACTTGGCCCGTGAGGTATGTTCGCGGTTAGGCGTCGAGTTAATACTGCAACCCATCGAATGGCTGCTTAAAGAACAGCAGCTGACACTCAGGAACATCGACTGTATTTGGAACGGCATGTCCCGCACGGACGAGCGTGAGAAATCCATGGCGCTGTCGATGAACTATATGAACAATAAAATCGTCCTGATGGTGAATGACCCGGTATACATGTCAAGGGATGATTTGGCCGGAAAGATAGTTGCGGTACAATCCGGGTCCTATGCAGAGGAAGTGCTGGCAAGTGAGGATTGCGCCGAGTTTAACGCGTCATTGAAGGGCACGCGCGCCTACGCAGATTATGTACAAGCGACGATGGCACTAAAAAACGGTAATGTGGACGCCATCGCCATAGACTTGGTGGTCGCCAATTACCGCATCAACAGCTTTGGCGACGCGTCGTTAAGAACCATAGATAACCTCGCGGATGACTTGTACTGCGTCGGGTTCCGCTTGGATGATATCGCGCTGCGCGACGCGGTGGACAGTGTATTGACCGGTATGGCAGGGGATGGTTCGCTGGATGCCATCTGCCAAAAGTGGTTTGGCGAAAACATATCCATAATAACAGCCGAGTAGCTTCAAGATGCTGATAAAGTTTTTCAACGATCCTGAAAGACTATGGAAACTCGTTACCTTGCTCACAAGCGGGGTAGGCACGACTTGCGCGATTTTCGCCCTTACACTTCTGCTTTCAGCGCCGCTGGGTATCCTGGCGGCGCTGGCGCGTATGTCCAAACATACCGCAGTACGCGGCCCCGTAATCTTTTACATTTACATTATGCGCAGTACGCCCCTGATGCTGCAGATCGTTTGCTTTTACTATTTGTTACCGCAGCTGCTACCGTTTAGGGCGAATCCATTCGGGACCGTCATCTTCGCCTTTGTTATTAACTACGCCGCGTATTTCGCGGAGATATTCCGAGGAGGCATACAAGCCATACCCGTAGGACAGCGCGAAGCGGGTCATGTACTGGGATATGAACGTACGCAGGTTTTTATGCGTATCATCCTGCCGCAAGCCATCAAGAATGTGATGCCCGCCGTAACCAACGAGGTCATTACATTGGTAAAGGATACGGCGCTGGCCAGTACCGTAGCAATTACGGAAATCATGATAATAGCCAAACAACAGGTAAGCGTTTCCAGTTCCGTGGAACCATTTCTACTGGCGATGATTCTATACATGATATTAAACGGAATCGCAGGCCAGTTTTGCAAACTCGCCGAGAAGCGATTGGGTTATTACTGATGGAGAGAGGTTGCATGTTAACAGCGGATCACATCACAAAGCATTACGGCCATTTATGTGTTATAAACAACCTATCCCTGTGTATAGCCAAAGGCGAAGTCGTTGCCATTATCGGCCCGAGCGGGTCGGGGAAAAGCACGCTGCTTCGATGCCTTAACCAACTTGAAAAAATTGATGACGGAACAATCGCACTGGACGGAATGTTTTTATGCCGCAGCGCGGAGGGTCGCGCGCAATACACGCAAGCAGCCATCCTTCGTAAAATAACATTGCGAATGGGGATGGTTTTCCAAAGCTATCATTTGTTTCCGCATATGAATGTGATAACGAATATTACAGACGCGCCGATACATGTCAAACGCATGCCTGCTGCAAAGGCACTCAAACTTGGTAAAGAACTGCTTGAACGAGTGGGGTTATCTGATAAGGCTCAAGCCTACCCGCATCAACTTTCCGGAGGCCAAGCGCAGCGCGTAGCCATAGCGCGCGCCTTATGCATGGAACCGGAGATACTGTGTTTTGATGAGCCCACATCCGCACTGGATCCGGAAATAACCAATGAGGTATTATCCGTGATACGCGACTTGGCTAAGGAACAGATGACCATGTTGGTGGTCACCCACGAAATGGGATTTGCCAGAGAAGTATCCCACCGTATTATATTCATGGAAAACGGCGGCATCGTTGAGCAAGGGTCTCCGGCGTCGGTTTTTTCATCGGCCAATCCGCGTACCAGGCAGTTTATCGGGTTTTAAAGGGATAATCTTACCACTAAACCTATACCTCGATGACCCCCATATAATCCTTACGAACATCTCCGGACATGAAGACGTGCCCGTCCTTTGTATAACGGATAACCAACTCGCCGCCTATAAGCCGGACGGTAATATAGGTATCTTTGTCGCACAAGCCGCATTCTACCGCGGCAACGGCGATGGCGCAAGCGCCGGTACCGCAACCCCATGTTTCTCCGATACCGCGTTCCCATACGCGTGCCTTTAAAACGTTGCGATTAAGCAGTGTGGCAAAGCTGACATTGACACGCTCCGGGAATTGCCTGTCATTCTCGATAGCGGGCCCTAAAACGGGAAGACGGACACGGCTGACATCCTGAACGAACTGTATGACATGCGGATTGCCCATGGACAAACAAGTCACCATACGATCTTCACCCGCCAAACGCATCACACGGTTAACGGCGCGTTCACCGTCCAGCAGAACCGGAATGTCAGAGGGCGTAAAAATAGGCATGCCCATATCCACTTGCACAGACACGACGATATCGTCCCTCAGAAACAGATTTAGTTTGCGCAAACCGGCTTTTGTTTGAATGGTCATGCAGGTATCTTGTACCCTCCCTGATTCGTACAGATACTTCGCTACACAGCGAATGGCATTGCCGGCCATTTGGCTTTCGGATCCATCGGCGTTGAACACGCGCATGTATGCGTCCGCGCATGACGAGGGCTCTATCAGGATGATGCCTTCGCCTCCGATGGATTTTCTGCGATCCGAAAGCTGTACACTCAGTGAACTCGGGCTGATGACCGGCTGATCAAAACAATCAAAGAAAATATAGTCATTACCCGTTCCTCTCATTTTAATAAAACGCAGGCTTTGCCTTTCTTTGCGCATGTGATTGATATCCACCAACTCAATGCTCGACTGCGTATAGCCCGATATTAACGCGTTTGCCAGCGCGTTGGCGGTATCGAGGCTCGTAAAGACGGGAATGGCGCGTTCCAGCGCCATGCGCCTTATCTTTACGCTGACCCGGTCCGTGGCGCGGCCCTTTGACGAGGTGGACAGAATATAGCGGATATTGCCTAAAGACAACATATTCTCGACCATCTCACGGCGAACAACCGCGGCAGACAGCCCGTGATTGACGAGTACTTGAGCCGTTCCAGGCGTCGCGTACAGCGAAAGCCCAAGGGAGAGGTAGCGCCTGGCGGTATCGACAGCCTCGGCTTTATCCGCGTCGCACACCGTCATAAACATACCGCCATCCCGCCGCATACCGTAACCGGCAGCCACAAGCCCTTTATACATCGCCTCTTCGAGTGTCGAGCCGATTCCGAGCGCTTCACCGGTGGATTTCATTTCCGGGCCCAAATGCGTATCCACATCTTGCAATTTTTCAAACGAAAAGGCCGGTACTTTCACGGCATAGTACGGGCTTTGTTTATATAAGCCCGTACCATAACCCATTTCGGAAAGCTTTTCACCCATCATAGCCCGTACCGCCAGATCCACCATCGGGACGCCCGTAACTTTACTGATATACGGAATTGTACGGGATGCGCGCGGATTTGCTTCAATGACATATATTTCATTATGAAAGATAACATACTGAATATTGACCAATCCAACAGTATGCAATTCCAGAGCGATACTTCGCGTCGCCCCGATAATACGCTGCGCCACGAATCCGGAAAGATTCCACGCCGGGTAGACGGCAATCGAATCACCGGAGTGAACGCCCGCGCGTTCAATATGCTCCATGATACCGGGCATTAATATATCCTCGCCGTCGCAAATCGCATCCACTTCGACTTCAACGCCCTGAAGATATTGATCGATGAGAATTGGGTTTTCAATGCCGCCGGCCAGAATGATTTGCATGTACTATGCGATATCCTCATCCCTGTCGGCTATGATCATGTTTTGACCACCCAACACATAAGACGGGCGCACCAATACGGGATACCCCAGTTCATTGGCGACTTTAGTCGCATCCTCGGCAGTCATAACCGCAGACCCGCGCGGCCTTTTTATGCCTAAACGTTCCATGGCCGAATCGAAACGCTTTCTGTCTTCAGCCAAGTCGATACTATCCGCTGAAGTACCGAGTATCTTTACGCCCGCGTGATGAAGCGGTTTGGTTAATTTAATTGCCGTTTGGCCGCCGAAAGCCGCGACGACCCCCATCGGTTTTTCAACCGCGATGACGCTTAAGACATCTTCGGCAGTTAAAGGTTCAAAATAGAGCCTGTCCGCGGTGTCAAAATCTGTTGACACTGTTTCGGGGTTGTTATTTATCATGACGGAGTCATATCCCAGTTTTTTTAAGACTCGGACACAATGCACCGACGCATAATCAAACTCGATCCCCTGCCCGATGCGGATGGGGCCTGCGCCTAAAACGATAACCACAGGTTTCCGCTGCCCTTCCGCGGTAACCTGCGGCCCCGCTTCATTCTCTTCATCGTACGTGGCGTAAAAATAGGAAGCGCCGGCATCAAACTCGGCGGCGCAGGTATCAACCGCCTTATAAACCGGCAGACGCGGGCTAGCCACGGGGACACCGGTTAAACGCGTAATGGCACTGTCCGGAAAACCTAACTGCTTGGCTTCCCGGTAACAGGCTTCGCTAAGCTGACACGCTTCCAGTTTCTTTTCCATGCGGATCAACCGAAGCAGTTTATTAATAAAGAAGGCGTCCATCTGTGTCGTTTGGCAGAGTATGTCCACACAACACTCGTCGCGGCGAAGCGCCTCATAAACGGCGAAGAGCCGCTCATCGGTACAAGACGCGATGAGCGCGAATAAATCGTCCTGCGATAATGCCGCCATTTTATCCATACGCAGGGTATCCACGCCGATCTCCGCACCGCGTACCGCCTTCATGAGCGCTTGTTCTAAGTTAATGCCTATAGCCATGACCTCGCCGGTCGCTTTCATTTGCGTTCCCAACGCGCGCCGGCCATAGATAAATTTATCAAAAGGCCATTTAGGAAACTTGACTACTACATAATCAAGTGATGGTTCAAACGCCTCAAGGGTCATGCCGGTCATACTGTTACGCAGTTCTCGGAGCGTATAACCCACCGCGATGAGTGATGCCGTCTTGGCAATAGGGTATCCGGTAGCCTTTGACGCAAGCGCTGAGGAGCGCGACACGCGGGGGTTGACCTCTATAACCGCGTATTGGCCTCCGTCCGGCCTCAGCGCAAACTGGCAGTTACAGCCGCCTTCCACTTTTAACGCCGAGACGATTCGCAGCGCCGCGTCACGCAGTGTCTTCATTTCGTTATCCGTCAATGTCAAGGCCGGCGCGACGACGATACTGTCGCCGGTATGTACCCCTACAGGGTCGATGTTTTCCATGGAACAGACAGCCGCAACGCTGCCCGTGGCATCCCTAATGACCTCAAACTCGATTTCTTTCCAACCGGAGATGCTTTTTTCGATGAGTATTTGGCCGATAGGCGATAAACGAAGCCCTGCGGATGCCACCGCTTCCAGTTCTGCCGCGTCAGCGCAGATACCGCCGCCCGTTCCGCCTAAGGTATACGCCGGCCGCACAATGACCGGATACCCAATTTCCTCTGCGCGAATCAGGGCATCGGGCAGATTTTCCGCAATATCCGACGCCGCGCAGGGTTCCCCGATTTCCTGCATGGCTTGTTTAAACAAGAGCCGGTCTTCGGCCTTTTCGATGGTTTCACAGTTCGCGCCGAGAAGCTGCACATGATGCATGTCCAGGAAGCCTTCTTTGGCCAGTTGCATCGACAGTGTTAACCCGCTTTGACCGCCCAGTGTTGACAGCAGGCCATCCGGCTTTTCGGCAATGATAATACGTTTGAGAACCTCAAGCGTCAGCGGCTCGATGTAAATTTTAGCGGCGGACGCGTGATCTGTCATGATGGTGGCAGGATTGGGGTTGATTAATATGACTTCCAAGCCCGCTTCCCTAAGCGCTTTGCAGGCTTGCGAACCGGCATAATCAAACTCAGCGGCCTGGCCAATGACGATAGGACCTGATCCGATAATCATCACACGACGCAGCATAGGGTTTAACGGCATGGACGATACCCCCTTATCAGATCGGTAAAGTGCCAAAGCACATTGGAAACACACGGGTAAGAACGCGGTGTTTCCGGGTAGAATTGAACGGAAAACGCCGGAATATGAAGGTACTCTAAGCCTTCGCAAGTTCCGTCGTTAAGGTTTTTATGTATCACACGCGCATGAGGCGGAAGCGTAAGGTCATCAACGGCATGAAAATGGTTTTGAAGGGTTAAAAACACATTACCGCGCAAATCCTGTACAGGCAGCGCGGCACCATGATGCCCGCAGCGCATTTCATTGACCTGTGCGCCCATGGCCAGCGCCAGAAGAAGATGCCCCAAACCCACGCCCATCATTGGCACGCCGGATGAGGCAATATCATATGCCGTTTTTATATAAGATGTACAAGATGCGGGCAAGCCCGGTCCGCCGGACAGTATGACCCCATCGGGATGGACGGCCAGCGCGTCTTTGGCGCTTGCGTCCGCGGGCATCACTGTCACCTTACAACCGCAACGCTTCAAATCCCTCATCAGTTCTGCGCGCGTTCCGCAATCCAGGATGACAACACGCGGGCCGTCTGCTTGTTCATCGGCCTGTACAGCATCCCCACACTCGGGTTCGGGCCAAACGATATGCTCCGATAAAAGCCGTATGGTTTCCGTCACATTTGGCTCGTCATGTACAAGCGCCGCGTTCATCTCACCCGAGGTTCGAATAGCCTTAACAACGGCTCGCGTGTCTACGTCTGTCAGACATGGAATACCGTGTTCGGCAAGATAGCGTCCGAGTGTTTCAGGCCCGTCGGGCAGGAGGGATTCATTTTGTAAATCACGCACAATCAGCGCGGAAAGTAAAGGCTTCTGAGGAGGATGACCATACTCGTCCATCATACGCGCGCCAAACATAGGGAAAGACGGCACGACCATCATACCCTTATAGCCGGGGTCTGTTAGTACTTCTCCGAATCCCGTCATTCCCGTGAAGAATAGCAGCCTCGATACCGCGTTTTTATGCGCGCCGACCGACCGACCCTTAAAAACACGGCCATTCTGTAGCACCAGATAACCTGCCTTTTCCAAGACGACACTTCCTATCCCAGTAATGTTACTAATATTGCTTTTTGTACATGCAACCGGTTTTCTGCTTCAGTGTATATTTCATCCGCGTGACGCGCAAACACTTCCGCGGTAATCTCTTCTCCGCGGTGAGCCGGCAGGCAATGCTGGACAAGACAGTCCGCTTTAGCGGCTTTAAGCAGTTCGGTATTTACCTGATAACCTTGAAAAGCCGCCATGCGTTTTTCCTGCTCCTCTTCCTGCCCCATGGATGCCCATACATCAGTGAAAACCACATCGGCGTCTTCAACGGCTTCCTCGGGACGCTCCGTCAACAGAAAAGACTGACCCGCCGCGAAATGTATGATATCCTCATGCGGCCCGTATCCGGCCGGACATGCCAACGCAACACGCATACCTGCTTTTAAACAACCAACCGCGATAGAGTTAGCCATATTATTGCCATCGCCGATATAGCAGGCTTTCAAACCCTCCAGATGCCCCTTATACGCACGGATAGTCATTAAATCGGCCAACACTTGGCAAGGATGCGCAAAATCGGTTAAACCGTTAATCACGGGTATCGAACCATACGCGGCCATGTCCTCAACATCCTGCTGCGCAAAGGTTCGTATCATCAACCCGTCCACATAACGCGATAATACGCGCGCCGTATCCTCAATCGGTTCACCGCGGCCCAGTTGCAGATCCCGGGCGCTTAAAAACATAGCGTGACCGCCTAACTGATACATACCGGCCTCAAAGGAGACGCGTGTCCGCGTTGATGACTTGACGAAAATCATACCCAGCGTCTTACCCTGAAGAATAGGATGAGATACCCCTCTCTTCCGTTCATCCTTTAGCTTATCTCCCCAGTCCAGGAGATGGCGAATATCCTCTTCTGATAAGTCAAGCAGTT
>Ga0123354_10017926_pt1 | contig 11094 bp, 6 predicted proteins | sample TergutLab28metaG_2_FD_97872 | JGI IMG/M metagenome (GOLD analysis project Ga0123354, IMG submission 97872) | Labiotermes labralis P4 segment gut microbial communities from Petit-Saut dam, French Guiana - Lab288 P4 | ecosystem: Host-associated > Arthropoda: Insects > Digestive system > Gut ... | reverse complement strand
GTGTGTGTGTGTGTGTGTGGTGTGTGTGTGTGTGTGGTGTGGTGTGTGTGGTGTGTGTGTGTGTGTGTGTGTGTGGTGTGGGGTGGTGTGTGTGTGGTATGTGTGTGTGTAGTGTGTGTGTGGTGTGTGTGTGGTTTGTTTGTGTGTGATGTGTGTGTGTGTGTGGTGTGGTGTGGTGTGCGTGGTGTGTGTGTCTGTGGTGTGGTGTGGTGTGCGTGGTGTGGTGTGTGTGTGGTTGTGTGTGTGTGTGGTGTGCGTGGTGTGTGTGTGTGTGTGTGTGTGTATGTGTGCAATTGTGAGTGATCTGCAAACCTCCACAATGAGACCACAGTAAAATAACGAGTTGCTCTGAGTTTAAAAGGGGGCAAGTCCTTTCGGGTGTTTGGAAAAAACAAGAACATAATTGCTTAATTTTCATTCAAATTAATTTTGCATGATATACGGAATATCAACCCAACTAACTGCACCTGTAACCAGGAACATCTGTTATTTTGTGATCCTCCTCCCACATGTTTCGATACCTATATTCCAATCTATCTTCAGGGACTGTCTTTAATATGGCCTACAGGTGCTGAACATATGGGATAACAAAGTAAATATTTCTGCTTTCATGTGGAATTATTCTGATGAATACTGTATAGTCAATCATTGGATGGAAAACTGATGACGTAAAAAAATATGCACAATTGATTACATATTATGGATTTATAAGAATTCACACGGAATTAATCCTACAAGTTTCCACCCTTTTAAAGTCAATATATAAGAAACCCACCAATTAAATCAGTTATACTGTGTCACAGCATCAGTCCAGTTTTGATTCCTATGTTGAAATATTTTTTTGGGGCCTGTAAAACTGTCAGATTATAGGAAAAGTTTGGTTTTTAACACAACGCTTTCGTCAAATAATATATGAGACATCAATTATGATTCCGTAACACATCATGACCAACATGTTCTGTACATATAGCTGAAAATGTCAGTATGAAGGGTAGAAATATATCGGATTAATTCTGTGTAAGTTACTCTAAGCCTCTAGAAAATAATTAATCTTTCGTACCTACATTACACAGATCTGAAGCATTATTTATTATCCAGACCAACAAATGTAAATATATATATATATATATCGTAAGTGCGACATATACAATATTGTTAATATATACAAAAAATGTTCTGCATTTGTCAATTTGGACAATAAACTGTACAAGATGCACGGAAAAGATAAAGTGATCCCGCTACAGGCCCGGTGTGGCCCAGAGGGTGGGTAGAAGTATAGCTCTACTCTTCCACGACCGCGACACTAGAAGGGGTGAGTGGTCAGCACCATGCCCCGGCCGCACTTTATCCCCGGGAAAGAGCCGGTACCCACTTTACAGGAGGCTGGGTGGGCCCCAGGTCCGGTCTGGACGGGCGGAAAAATCTCGTCCCCACCGGGATTTGATTCCGGACCGTCCAGCCCGTAGCTCAGTCGCTATACCGACTGAGCTACCCGGCCCACACAAGATGCACGGTACGTATATTAAATTACATCTGAAGTAATGCTATTACTGTGGAAAGCAACGGAAGAAAATTACGATAAATGAGACAATGCTTAAGACGTCTAGTGCGCATTTTATCAACCCTTCCGGAGAAATGCTGAAACTTAATTTTCAAACATGTAACAATCACTCAATCCAAAACTGATAGACCGTAACAATCTTGTTAGTTGGCAGCAGCTCATAAGAACCCTAAAGTAGTTTTTAATCACAACACAATAAATAAAGGAACTTTTCACTGTGTCCTTCTTTCTGGCCTTTAAGTTCATTAGCATCGCCACAGACACACAAACTGACACACCCACAACTTGGGACGGTTATGTCCTGATTTGTTTGAGATTGGCAGTACCCATTCCATAGAGACGGAACAGAGAATGAGGGAGGATATGTTATACAGTCATGCGTCGCTTAACGACGGGGATACTTTCTGAGATATGTGTCGTTAGGCGATTTCGTCGTTGTGCGAACATCATAGAGAGTACTTACACAAACCTAGATAGTATGGCCTACTACATATATGCGTCGCTTAACGACGGGGAATACGTTATGAGAAACGCGTCGTTAGGCGATTTTGTCGTTGTGCGAACGTCATACAGTGTACTTACACAAACCTAGATAGTACAGTATAGCCTACTGCACACCTAGTCTATATGGTATAATCTACTGCTCCTAGGCTACAAACCTGTGCAGCATGTTACTGTACTGAATACTGTAGGCAATTGTAACACAGTGGTAAGTGTTATAATATTATAATATTATGGGGCCACCGTCGTATGTCCGTCGTTAGCCGAAACGTCGTTATGCGGCGCATACCTGTATTTAAATGGCTGAACTGTGTACAGTAAACATCGCACTAATTACATTCTGCACCTTTCAGCCGAGGGACAATATCGGAAATGCTGTCTTAAAGAAAAAACGTATTAAATGGCTGAACTGTGTACAGTAAACATCGCACTAATTACATTCTGCACCTTTCAGCCGAGGGACAATATCGGAAATGCTGTCTTAAAGAAAAAACGTACTTACAGAATATACATTTATCTTCTTCTAATAAAATCAACTAGATGCACTAATTTCTCAAATTTATTTTTGGAATAAAACTCTACATGTTTCGGACAGTTCCTCTGTCCACCAACAGGAGTTTTTCACTGTACACATAGCAATGGTATATGTCATACAGTTTTGGTGACAGTTTGCGAGCAGGATCAGGACTGAACTGCAGTTCCGTCCTGATCCTGCTCGCAAGCTGTCAGCAAACCTGTATGACATATACCATTGCTATGCGTACAGTGAAGAACTCCTGATGATGGACAGAGGAACTGTCCGAAACATGCAGAGTTTTATTCCAAAAATAAATTTGAGAAATTAATGCATCTAGTTAGTTTTATTATAAGAATTTATCACGATGCACGGTCACCTGAACGTCAAAGTACATTTATCTATATATTTATTGACGGTGTAGGTAACGTCCAAGGCAAAGTAACAATTCATAACGTTAATTATGGAGAGGTTTCGTTGGCCGCTTGCTCAAACCCCCAAGCGGGAAATACTCTCCCTGTCAGCTGTCCGCCAGTGGCTACTGAATATATTCGCAGCTACCCTCGAGATCTGCAGGCCGCACAATGAAGACGTAAAGCCGTAGTGACAGAATGAGGACACGTGATGGACTCTCGTGAACACTACAACGAACCTTCGGTTTTCTTCAAATGCAAGGAGTTTCTTGTCAGGCCAACGAAACCACCAGCAGCTACGTTTGCAGTAAGATAATTCATGCACTAGAAATCGATGAATAAAGCGGTCGTGGCCCATTTCAGACAAGCTACTATTCGGTTAATGGGCCGGGTAGCTCAGTCGGTATAGCGACTGACTACGGGCTGGACGGTCCGGGATCGAATCCCGGTGGGGGCGAGATTTTCCGCACGTGTCCAAACCGGCCCTGGGGCCCAACCAGGGTCCTGTACAATGGGTACCGGGTCTTTCCCAGGGATAAAGTGCGGCGCGAGCGTGCTGCTGACCACTCACCCCCTTCTAGTGCCGCGGTCATGGAAGAGCGGAGCTATACCTCTACCCACCCTCTGAGCCACACCGGGCCTGTAACGGGATCACTTTACCTTTTACTATTCAGTTATACAAACCGATTAATACATGTTGTACGCTTTCTTCTGGGTAATTCCCTGGCGTCTGAATTTTATATTCCGATGTTTCGGAACACTGTCTGCTCCATCTTCACAGGCGGGCAGGTATGAAGAATTCTTCATATGAAGATGGAACAGACAGTGTTCCGAAACATCGGAATATAAAATTCAGACGCCGCGGAATTACCCAGAAGAAAGCATACAACATTCAGAACACGGCGAAATTTTGAAATCATGATTAATACATACTATAATTTTACATTTATTATCTTATATTTCTCTTTAACGTTTTTAACATAAATAAATAAATAAAAAATACATCATATATATATTGAAGTGATCCCCTTGCAGGCCCGGTGTGGCCCAGAGGGTGGGTAGAGTTATAGCTCTACTCTTCCATGACCGCGGCACCAGAAGGGGGTGAGTGGTCAGCAGCACGCCCCGGCCGCACTTTATCCCCGGGAAAGACCCGGTACCCATTTTACAGGAGGCTAGGTGGGCCCCAGGGCCAGTCGGGACGGGCGGAAAATCTCGTCCCCACCGGGATTCGATCCCGGACCGTCCAGCCCGTAGTCAGTCGCTATACCGGCTACATTATTACTGTGATCCCTGAGGATGGCAGTTAAGCTGAAACATGTCGAATCCTAAATACACATCTTAGGAAAACCGTACCTTGCTGATTTGTTGACTGTTTCATGTGTTTTGAAAAAAACTACTATCTCGTCATTCGCCTGGAGAGATGATAAAAACATGTAAAATCTCAGTCAGTCAGTGTGTAGGGTGAAATTCGAAATGGGTACCTCCCAACACAAACGCCAGAAGAGACATCGCCTAAGCCCGCTCCGTCACTTAAATTTGTATCAGTTCCTTCCAGTAAAAAGGCACTGTTAAATTCGAATGATATACTCTCGTGTCAAGACGTGAAGCTTGTACGACGTTTCGGCAATTAACACCGCCCCCATTTTCAGGGTGTTGCTGATGGTTTGGTTCTACCGTCACGTCTTGACGCCGCTCTCTGCCAGGCAGCGTCTCACCGCGACAGCTTCAGCACTTACACAAAATGGCGGTACCTGGTCTACGCCAGGAGTGGCACACGTGTTGAGACTAGAAGCCGTAAGTGACGGGTCTGGAACTTGGCCCGTTTTTACCTAAATCTCGGTAATAATTATTGCTGTCTGTGCCCTGTAAATGTTACTGAAGTGAACTAATTTCAACAAGAAGGGCAAGGTAGGCGTACTGATACACGTAACATTTAGGAGCGTGGTGGTGGTGGTATTGGGTGTGGTGGGGGTGTGGTTGTGGTGGTGGTAGTGGTGGAATTGTTTGTGGTGTTGGTGGTGGTGGTGATGATGGTGGCATTGGTGGTGGTGGTGGTGGTGGTAGTGGTAGTGGTGGAATTGTTTGTGGTGTTGGTGGTGGTGGTAGTGGTGGTTGCGGTTGGTGGTGGTTGTGGTGGGGGTGGTGGTCGCATTGGTGGTGGTGGTGGTATTGGTGGGGGTGGGGGTGGTAGTGTCATTGGTGGTGGTGGTGGTGGTTGTAGTGGTATATGTGGTGGTGGTGGTGTTTCTGGGGAAACGCACAACTTGTACGTGTGACTTCAGACTCTTCTGGGATTTTACGCAGCGTAGATTGGTAGTTTATTACCGACGTTTCGGGACAACCTATCGGTCCCACCTTCAAGGTCCAAGCAAAAGCAATCCAAGTAGGTTGTCCCAAACCGTCAGTGACAAACTACCAATCTACGCTGTGTAAAACCCCAGAACAGCGCACATCTCAGACCCTCAGAACTTTAAGGCCTGGAACCGAATTTGTACAATTAATAACATACTGAGCTATTGTGCAGTTGTGTATTGTGCGTGCGCGTTAATACTGTTATATTTTATTGTGGTCTGTTTGGTTACAGAACAGTGAACAGTGGAAGTGATATATGCTTGTTTAAACAGGACATGCATGCTTTCTTCTCAAGGTTAACCATACAAAAAGAAAAAGCATAAGGGTCAACGATGTTCTCATCAGCCGAGAACAGTACACTGTACGGGAAAAATTCGCCCAAATTTACGCTATTCTGTCACCTATATGTAACTCGCATTGCACAATTCACTCTGATAGCTCTGACCTATACAGCTGAGTAGCGCAACGAAGTGTTGAACAACGACCATTTTTCTTACCCTCATTTGCTTTCTGACGCACACATAATTTTCTTCTCCATGCTCTCACATGAGACCACAATACAGTCGATTCTAATTGCATGCTGGGTGGCAATTTCCCACAGCAATTAGACCAGCAGAACAAATTAAGCCACCTTTGCTTACGTAACTCCCAGAGGAGGAGACAAAGACCATATTTCACCAAGCAGGTATTATCACCTCGTAGCAAGGCTGTCTGAGCCAGCAGTTTAACGACGACATACGGGTGCTGGGTGGTAATAGGGACGAAATATCCGTCAGTGAAGAAAATTAATGGCACAAGCTGATCATGTGTACTCTTTATCAATACTGTCTCCTGACTGATCACGTGTACTCTTTTTATCAATTGTCTCCTGGCTGATTATGTGTACTTTTCAACAATTCTGTCTCCTGGCTGATCATCTGTAGTCTTTTTATCAATTATATCCTGGCTGATATTGTGTACTTTTATCAATTCTGTTTCTTGGCTGGTCGCTTGTACTCTTTATCAATTGTCTCCTGGCTGATCATATGTACTCTTTATCAATTCTGTCTCCTGGCTGATCATGTGTACTCTACATCAATTGTCTCCTGACTGATCATTTGTGCCCTTTACCAATTCTGTCTCCTGGCTGATCATGTGTATTCTTTATCAATTCTATCTCCTGGCTGATCATGTGTATTCTTTATCAATTCCGTCTCCTGGATGATCAAGTGTACTAGTTATCAATTCTGTCTCTTCGCTGATCATGTGTACTCTTTAACAATCCTGCCTCCTGTTTGATCATGTGTACCCTTTATCAATTCTGTCTCTTGGCTGATCATATGTATTCTTTATCAATTCTGTCGCCTGGCTGATCATGTGTACTGTTTATCAATTCTGTCTCTTGGCTGGTCGTTTTAACTCTTTATCAATTCTGTCTCTTGGTTGATCATGTGTACTCTATATCAATTCTGTCTCCTGGCTGATCATGTGTACTCTTTATCAATTATGTCTCCTGGATGATAATGTGTACTCTTTATCAATTCCGTCTCTTGGTTGATCACGTGTACTCTATCAATTCTGTCTCCTAGCTGATCATGTGTACTTTAACAATTCTGTATCCTGTCTGATCATGCGTACTTTTTATCAATTATGTCCCCTGGTTGATCATTTGTACCTTCAAACATCTTCTTCTTTCAGATATATCTGAATAAAAACTATATCAGACAAATTTTTAACTACAAGGAACTTAATATTGTTTGCACGGATCATCTGCGTTTACTCTAACACAAAACCCCTGACAAAAGTACCTGGTGTTTGTGTCAGATATCAGTGTGACAGCTGTACACTGGGGCTGCTACTTCTCAGCGCGGCCCTTCAGGGTGACAAGAGAATAGACTCTATTATCATAATAACTTCCAGTGAATTCAGTATTCAACCTACGACAATAGGAGAAGGGTGGACTGGCGCAAGACACAATAAACAACTAATTCTAATACTATGAGGAAAAAAATAAGTCGAAGCGCCCTTTGGGTGGTTTCTGCTTTTCAAGCAGACGTAGAAATTTATCGACGTTTCGAAGAAACTTTCTGTTTCAGTCTGCACGGCACAAAAGTAATAAGCCGGTACTTCCTCCTGAAAGGTAGGCAACGTTCTGACAGACGGAATGGTGTCACTTCGTACAAAGGTAAAGCAATCCCGTTACAGGCCCGGAGGGTTCCAGGAAGTTAAGGTTCCCAGATTTCGTGACAAAGGCACAGGATGGTGGTAAGGTTGTCAGCCAAATTCACCGGCCGCCTTTACCCACAGGAAATGTTACTGGTACTCATTTATGTTATAGGCTGAGTCGACCCCAGAGTCATAGTGCGATCAGAAGGATTTTATGTCAATGAAAAATCCACTGACACCAGCTGGGATCGAATCAGCGACCTTCCGAATTGTAGCACAGCACCTTAACCACTGTGCTACCGCGGTCCCCCACTTCGTAGAAAAGAACTTCAAATACCGCAAGGATAGGAAGAGTTCTGGGGAATTTATCTTAGTAATTAACCAACTTGATGCGCAAAATGTTCTGTTTTACAATAAACTTATTTCACGCCTCAACATGTTTCGAGCACCATGTGCTCATCATCAGGAGGTCAAAATTGTATTATACAGCCTCTGGTAACACCACACCTATAGGTGGCCGTCCCGAGCACAGGTTGAGAGAGTCCTCTCTCAACCTGTGCTCGGGACGGCCACCTATAGGTGTGATGATATAATACAATTTTGACCTCCTGATGATGAGCACATGGGGCTCGAAACATGTACAGGCATGAAATAAATTTATCGTAAAACAAAAATTTTGTGCATCAAGTTGGTTAATTTCTGAGATAAATATACTGAGATGCACGGTCAGCAAAATGTTAAACGTTCCAGGGAAGTCATACTGACGCCCATACTGTAACACGGATTAAATCTTTAGAACCTTCAGGAACAACATGCAATTCAAATTATTTATTATCTCCAGCTCAATGTAACAGCAAACATGACAGAAATCTTCATGCATAAACGTACTGCTGAGGGCGGTTTTCTTAGTGATACTTGCGGGAGGGTGGTAGACTGTCGCTGTGGCAGGGGCCAGTTGAAATGCGATGGCACACGTTCATAAACCAGAGTTTGTCTGTCGGAGAAACGAATGAGTCCATTTAAATCGGCTGGGGGGCGTCAGCTCAGTCGACTACTGGCAGCCGAGGTGTGCGCATCAGCGGTAGTAATGCTGAATACACCATGTTCCGAGGTAGTGTGAAGAGTACTGGCTACCCACTCCATTCGCCAGTTTCCTCTTCACTTACCTTCCCGTGCGTCACCGTGTGCCATCAGGTTTCACCTGGAGTCTAACACTGAGTCCACAGCTAATGAAGGACTGGGAATGGTCAGTCCTGACTTTTGGCGTCAAAAAGAGATCACGGGAGGAAAAGAGAGCGTCAAATGATTACATTTCGTGTAGAGTCTGTATCATGTGAAGAAGATTCTTCTGCAACACAAAACCGTGTCGACTGACAGATGTTTCGGAGGAGATTAGTGCCTCCAGCTTCAGGGTTTCATGGGAACTTAAAGTCTCGTGCAGTTCATCGTTGCTTATTAACCTGTTCACTTACATTTAGTGCAGCATTATTTAACTAATAGGGGCGTTATTTGGGGGGGGGGGTACTGAAAGCGAAGACATGCAATTATGACACAAAAGTACAGGACGTTTCTTTTATCATGTCATGGGACGTGCCGGATGGAGGAAAGAGTTTCTCTTGTAACAGGACCAAAATTACCGGATCGACTTTTGAACAAACAATGTAGGTGTACCTACACTATATCTCTGTACTGTATCCTGTGATTATCATTACGCCGATAATTTCTCTACACAGAATGACGGACACTGGGTTATCACTATGAGGTAGAAAAAATAAATTCTTAACTATCTGCTACATTAAATTCTGCCCACTCATACACTTTTACAGTGGGCCCGGTAGCTCAGTCGGTATAGCGACTGACTACGGGCTGGACGGTCTGGGATCGAATCCCGGTGGGGACGAGATTTTCCGCCAGTCCAGACCGGCCCTGGGGCCCACCCAGCCTCCTGTAAAATGGGTACCGGGTCTTTCCCGGGGGTAAAGTGCGGTTGGGGCGTGCTGCTGACCACTCACCACCTTCTAGTGCCGCGGTCATGGAAAAGTAGAGCTATACTTCTACCCACCCTCCGGGCCACACCGGGCCTGTAACGGGATCACTTTACCATACACTTTTACATGCTTCACATACAAGCGAAATAAATCCTAAGCAAGTAACACTCTATTCTAAGCACCTCGGTCTGGAGTATCAAGTTACTGTTGTAGCAGCAACTGGATAACCAACTATCTTGATACACTACACACCAGGGGTAGCCACAATGTGGCTCTCATACTGAGTGGTGTGGCTCCCACATGTTGCGTGCAAAAAATAACATGGAAGAAATTCAGTTAACAGCCCATTGAATAATACGCACATCAACACACCGCGCTGTTTTGACAAATCCAGCGCAGGCGCAAGTAAATATATTGTGCCGCCGCGGGGCTGCAGTGGCAGGAGGGACATTCATTATTAACCCCAGAAAAAAACTGCAGACATTTCGTGTTGATTTTGAACGAAGTACATAAATTGCGACAAAACTGTCTGGACAACCTTTGTAGTTGACACAGGAACGAGGCAGACAGTGAATGGAGGTTTAAAATATCTTAAGACGAAAGGAGACCCATAACTATCTGAAACCAACACAGCCTACTGGGATGAACAGAAATAAGAAAGCATTAAATAAGGTAAAAGGTATTAACACATGACACTTCTCTATGTTGCCGTTAAATTGCGGGCCTGAAGGTCGTATAGCTGTCCACCCCTCATTTTAGCAAACGCAGTTGCTACCGTCCTCTATGACTTCGGACGCGTGTTTGGTATATAGATTACCTTCCGTCGTTCAGTTCGGTGAACCTGATGGTCTTCTGTCAGGGTAATTTACGTGGGAGATCGCTGCAAGGCTCACGATCCACTAATGCGGCCGACAAACGAACTCAACACACACTTGTGTCTTGGGTCTTGTATTTGACAGATGTTTGCTCTTAGATTTGATGTTTGTGTGACCGTTCATCACAGATACAATAATATAAACAGCCAACTGATGCAACAATAACAAATTTTATTGATAATTACAATCAGCTCAACATGTTTCGGGCGATAATTTCGCCCATCCTCAGGAGCACTAGACTATGTTTACAGCTTGTGGTATAATGCACCGTCGGTTGAGCTGATCGTAATTATCAATAAAATTTGTTATTGTTGCATCTAGTTGGCTGTTTATATTATTGTTTGCTCTTAGGTTTGCAGTAACTATCCAGACTTGTAACACATTAGAGGATGTAACCATGGCACTTTGCAATGAAACAGCGCATCCTTCTCGTGGAAGCTATCAGTACGTGCCAGTAAACATAACACAATACTAACCAACTATCTGATTTACTAAACAATAATACAGAAAATAATACAATCATGATATTTCTTGCGTACAAAATAATTTCCAAAGCTTCGGGCTGGCTTCGTGTTACAAAATAAATAAATAAATTATATATATATATATATATATATATACCGCCTCTGTGGTCTAGTGGTCAGAGTTTCTGGCTACAGATACAGAGGTCCCGGGTTCGATCCCCGGCGCTATCAGATTTTCTGAGTAGTAGTGGGTCTGGAACGGGGTCCACTCAGCCTCG